>ERZ773158.332-NODE-332-length-59819-cov-8.789204_pt1 | contig 59819 bp, 55 predicted proteins | sample MGYA00511918_ERZ773158 | MGnify/ENA primary metagenome ERZ773158 (study PRJEB29015, sample SAMEA2737876) | human gut metagenome | biome: human gut; feature: human-associated habitat; material: faeces | place: China | collected 2012 ...
GTAGCTCAGCTGGATAGAGCAACGGCCTTCTAAGCCGTGGGTCGGGGGTTCGAATCCCTTCGAGCACATGCGCGTTCCTGCGAGCGATGTTAGCGCTCTAAATGGTACGATAACATCTCTATGGTGGGTATAGCGCAGTTGGTTAGCGCGCCAGATTGTGGCTCTGGAGGCCCAGGGTTCGAATCCCTGTATCCACCCTTTGCATTAGTGCAAATAGTGTCGTGCGCATTATATGCGTATCCGTGCGGCGCACGAGTATTACTCAAGGGCTATCGCCAAGCGGTAAGGCACAGGATTTTGATTCCTGCATTCGTTGGTTCGAATCCAACTAGCCCTGTTACAATCTGAATATATGGGATATTAGCTCAGGTGGTAGAGCACTTGACTTTTAATCAAGTTGTCCGGGGTTCGAATCCCCGATGTCTCATTAACAGTGAAAAGCGTCATTCATATGAATGACGTTTTTTTGTACGAAAAAATATCTGTAAAGCCGCTATTAATGCGGGGGTTGTGGGAAGAATGAAACAGCACGGAAATGTAAAGTCCGATGAGAAGAGTAAAGAAAAATAATACTAAGAGGCTGACATTTTTATCTTTATTTTATTTTTAAGAGGGATTTTGAATATCTTCGTCTTCATTTCATCTTCAAAAGGAGAAAAAGAAGCGTTTGCGTAATTAGGTAGAATGCTTTATGATTAAGACAATGAGGTGTTAGGAAGGCTTTCAAAAATCTTTGGAGAAATATATAAAGATTGGAAGGAATGGTGAAACAATGTATTATGGGAAAGAAACAGGTGAATTAAAAAAAGCAAGAGAAGAGTATGAAAGTATTTTTGGTTATGATCCAAATGGAGAAATGGAATTAGAGTTTAATGAACAAGACGAATATTTAGCAGTTTTATTACAGTGTATAGAAGAAAAGAAAGATATGTTTGATGTACTTGGAGGAGAAAAAGCATGACAAGAAGAGAACGTGAAGTAACAGATATAAATGAAATCCTTAAGATTATGGATGCCTGCAAGATTGTGCATGTGGGACTTGTGGATGGTGACCAGCCTTATGTGTTACCGATGAATTACGGCTATACCTATGAAGATGGGAAAATGGTGATTTACCTTCATGGAGCAAAGAAGGGTTATAAGTATGATTTAATAGAGAAAAATCCAAAGGTATGCTTTGAAATGGAGTGTGATGTGGTGCCATTTGAAGGAAAGGTGGCATGCCAGTATGGTAATTCCTATTCCTGTGTTATAGGAAAAGGGAAAGCTGTTATCGTAGAGGATGTAAATGAGAAAATGCAGGCACTTTCCATTTTGATGAAATGCCAGACCGGAGGCGATTTTACTTTTAATGAAGAACTGGTATCCATTGTCAATGTGATTCGGATTGATGTAAGTGAATTCAGCGCAAAAAGAAGACCGATTCCGGAAGGATTGAAAAAGTAACAGAATAACAGAAGATTGAAAAAGAAATATTGACAAAGAAATATTGATAAAGTAGAAAGCAGGATTATGAAAGTGTAATTCCTGCTTTTTTCTATCCTCAATCATTTATCACAAAACTGTGACAATCTATTCGTTGCGCGACGTAGGAAGCATTTGTATAATGAGACATAGGAATGAACCGGGGAAAAGTAGGAAAGAAAAAAACGAATGACAACAGATAAGAAAAAGGATGTTTAGGGAAGATGGATAGAATATTAGTAGTGGAAGATGACCGGGAACTGAACCAGGGAATTTGCTTTGCACTGCAGCAGGCAGGGTATGAGACAGAAAGTGCCTATTCCATTCAGGAGGCAAAGCTTGCGGGTTTGCAGCAGGAATATTCGCTTATGATACTGGATGTAAATCTTCCGGATGGAGAGGGCTTTGGCTTTTGTAAATGGATTATGGAGCACAGGAAAGTGAAGGTCATGTTTCTTACGGCAAGAGATTTGGAAGAAGATGTGTTATCCGGGTATGAGCTGGGAGCAGAGGATTATGTGACAAAGCCATTTTCCATACATATTCTGCTAAAGAAGATAGCGGTCATTTTAAAAAGGGAGACGGAAAATCCAAGAAATATTTATGAAGATGGATATCTGCGGATAGACTTTGACCGGGCCAAGGTAGAAATAGAGGGGAAAGAGTGCATGGTAACACCTACGGAATTTCGGATGTTACGCTTATTTATTGAACATGCAGGACAGCTGCTTTCTTATAATGTGCTGTTAGAGCAATTGTGGGACTGTGATGAAGCATATGTGGACCGACACACACTGGCAGTCAATGTGAACCGGCTCCGTGGAAAGATAGAGGATGCGGAACACAAATATATTTCAAATGTATATGGGATGGGATATCAATGGTTGCGATAGGAATAATAGCTGGCTGTGGCATTGTGATAAGTTATCTTCTAGTCAGACTGTATCGGCAGAAGAAGGAAATCTATGATTTTACGGAAGAACTACAGCGGTGTCTGACGCTGATGAAAGCAGGCGAAGACATTGGAAATGAAGCGGAGTTTAAGGACAGCCTTTGGGATAAGATTTATCAGGATTTGCAGGAGCTTATGGATGTTTGGAACAGGAAGAACCGACAGAGCCATAAGGAAAAAGAACAGATAAAAGAGCTGATTTCTGACATTTCCCATCAGGGCAGAACGCCAATGGCGAATATTAAAATATATCTGGAAATTTTAGAAGAGGAACAGGAAGATAAGGTGCGGCGGCAGGAGTGTATTGGAAAGCTGATAAAACAGACAGAACGGCTGGATTTCCTGATGCAGAGTCTGGTGAAGCTTTCGCGCCTGGAAACCGGAATCATAGAAATATGTGAAAAGGACACAAAGATTTTTGAAGTGTTAGGACTAGCGGTTGCGGCAGTGGTACCGGGAGCGGAAGCAAAAGAGATTTCTGTCCATGTGGACTGCCCGGAGACATTGAAACTGTTTTGCGATGCCAAGTGGACACAGGAAGCAATTTTTAATCTTTTAGAGAATGCAGTGAAATATACTCCAAAAGGGGGAAGCATCTATATTTCAGTAATGGAACAGGAGGTTTTTGGAAAAATCAGCATCCGGGATACCGGAAGGGGAATCCCTGCGGAACATCAGGCACAGATTTTTCAAAGGTTTTACCGGGAACCGGAAGTCCATGATGAGGATGGAATCGGGATTGGCCTGTATCTGGCACGAAAGATTGTGACGATGCAGGACGGCTATATGGAAGTGCATTCAGAAAGTGGAAAGGGGGCAGAATTTTGCATTTATCTGCCAATGAAATAAAAGAAGTAGTACGGACAGAGGAGTTAAAGAAATATTATCCGTTGGGAACCCATACGGTAAAAGCCTTAGATGGAGTGAACCTTACCGTAAAAGAGGGAGAATTTGTGGCAATCACCGGAAAGTCCGGAAGCGGGAAAAGTACGCTGCTGCATATGTTAGGAGCATTGGATGTGCCAACATCCGGAGAAGTCTATATTGATGGGAAAAGCCTTGCGTCAATGACGAGGGAAGAGCAGGCAGTCTTTCGAAGAAGGAAGGTTGGTGTAGTATTTCAAAGCTATAACCTGATTCCTGATTTGAGTGTGTATGAGAATATTGTGCTGCCCATCGAGCTGGATGGAGGTTATGTGGACAAGGCATATATAGAAGAATTGTTAAGGCAACTGAAAATAGAAGATAAGCGGGATGCACTGCCGGGTACGTTATCCGGCGGTCAGCAGCAGAGAACAGCAATTGCCCGGGCATTATCTTATAAGCCGGCTATTCTTTTAGCGGATGAACCCACGGGAAATCTTGACACACAGACCAGCCATGATGTCATGGGATTGTTAAAAACAGTGGCACGAAAATATCAGCAGACTACAATTCTGATTACCCATGACATGGACGTGGCGCAGTTGTCAGACCGGATTGTATACATGGAAGATGGGAAAATCAGGAAGGAACGAAAGCTCTATGCTTAAAAATAATAATCAGGCTGTCATCCGTAAGATGGCAGTCCGTTCCATAAGGAGCAGCAGAAAGAAAAACAGCCTGTATCTTGTGGCAATTGTATTGGCGGTGCTGATGCTGTTTACGGTTATGCAGACAGGGGCTTCCTACATGCATATGCAGTATGTCTGGCGGCTGCATTCTGTGGGGGAACTCTATGATGGAATTCTGATGGGCGGAGTCACAAAAGAGCAGGAAGAGACGGTAAAAGCAGATCCTGGTATTGAGGTAGTTGGAATTACAGAATTTATGCTGGGAAGCATCGGTGAAAAGAATATTTCTATCATATATGAGGATAAAAATTACCGGGAGAAAATGCATCAGCCAGGCATTCTACATCAGGAGGGAAGGTATCCTGAGACATCCGATGAGGTGATGGTTACAAAGACGCTATTGGAAAAGCGGAAGTTGGAAAATCTTACAATTGGAGATACGCTGCTTTTAAGCTATCAGAAGAAAGATGGAACCCAGGTAGAAAAGCCTATGAAAATTACGGGTATTATAGATGACTATGAAGAAACTGCCAACTGTTTCGTGACAGAAGATGTATTTGAACAGGCAGGCTACAGTCAGGCAGACTATGGCTGTGGCATTCTCTACTATCAATATCGCTTCTGGTTTGCATCAGACCGGATAGAGAACCGTCTGAAAGAAGAATTAAATCTGGAACGGAAGCAGAACATTCAGACAACATGGGACTGTGATAAGGTGAAGGGAATTTTTCTTGGAATGATAGGAATCATTATGTTAACCTGCCTCAGTGCCTATTTACTGATTTACAATATCATGTATTTATCCATAGAAGATAATATCCGCTATTATGGATTGCTTCGTGCTGTGGGAATGACAGAAAGCCAGATGCACCGGCTGCTGTGGCAGAAACAGATTATTCTAAGTGGAATCGGAATTTTAATGGGAATAGTTTTAGGATTTCTGACGTCCTATCTTGTGATTCCCGGAACAATCCGGGTACTGGGACTTCGCTCAGAAAAGATGGCTGTAACGATAAAACCGGAATTTCTGGTGCTGACGATTGCTATTATGGCAGTAACCGTCTATATTGCCAGTCGTAAGCCGGTAAGAGTAGCAGAGCGCATTTCTGTCATGGAGGCACTGGGATATCAGACTTCGAAGGTAGTCTATACCGGAAAGAAAAAACGAACCGGGAAAAATATTATTTACCGTCTGGCATGGCAGCAGCTGTGCCGGATGAAGAAGAAAACAATCCTTGTCATCCTTTCACTATCAACCAGTCTGACTGTATTTCTATGTGTGGTAACGCTGGCGGGAAGTCAGAGCAAACGGACGGCAGAGTTACAATATATGGATGCTGATATGGAACTGACCAATAAGAGTATGGTGGCTGATACATCAGACTGGAAACAGCCTTTCGATGACACATTTTGTGATAAACTTTCCAAAATAGATGGAGTAAAGGAAATCCACAAATTAAATTACAGTACAATCGTTGTACCCTGGGAGCCGGATTTTTCGGATCAGTGGATGCGTGATTTCTATGACCAGTGGATGTATATAAAATATGACGATGTAAGAGAAGAATATCAGCAGAATCCGGAACATTTCATGGCGCTGGTGGTTGGAATCGATGAAAAAACATTTCATTATATCAATCAGCAGAATGAAACGGCAATCGATGAGAAATCATTTTTGGCAGGGGAAAGCTGCCTTTTATGCCAGCAATATATGGGATATACCAATGCGGATGTCAAAAATAAGAAAATAAGCTTTTATTTTCCGGGGCAGGAAACAAAGAAATACAGTACATCTGTTGCAGGGCTGCAGAAGGATGACAGCCCATATCGTGGACCCAGCGAGGTAAGTTTATCTGTTGCGGGAATACAGGAGGATGACAGTCCGTATCTCGGTCCGACTGCCATGGGACCGACGATTATGATTTTAGTCAGTGACTCTTTTTTAGAGGATAAGGCAGAGAGCCTGTGGACATACAAGGTATCGGTGATTTATGACGAGGAATACGATAAGGAAACAGAAAAGAAAGTCAAAGAGCTGATACAGGAATCTAAGGATGCAAAAGATATTACCTGGAGCAGCAAGTTAAAGGGCATCAAAGAGCAGAAGCCGGCAGAACAGAAGATGTGGCAGCTAGGAATGGGAATCGCTATAGTTTTGGGATTTATCGGTGTGATGAATTATATCAATACAGAGCTTGGCAGTATATCCGGCAGAAGGCGGGAAATTGCAATATTAGAAAGCATTGGCATGACCGGAAAACAACAGCGCAGGCTGCTTTTGACAGAAGGGATGTATTATGCGGGAATTTCGCTTTTCCTGACGGCAACGGTGGGACTTGGCATTGATGTGCTGCTGTTTCAGCGGATGAATTATCATAAGGTAGCATTTTCCATCCCTGTCATTCCGGTGGTTGTCATGATAGTGACACTGTTTGCACTGTGCATTTTCGTACCGTTGGCAGCAGGTAGATTTATGGAAGGAGATGGCACTCTGGTAGAGCGGATTCGTCATGTGGGAGAATAAAAAATAACTTTCACTGCAACCGTTTCTTCTGTTATTACAATATATAGGTGTAAGGGAAACATCCCAAAACAAATGACGGCGCGGTCTGGGAGATTGGAAACATGAACAAACAATTACTGGAACATTACATTGAGGCATACGGAACGGACATTTATTCCTTTTGTATCCGGCTGACACAGAACCGGGAACTGGCAGAAGAACTCTATCAGGATACCTTTCTTGCAATGTGTGAGAAGGAGGACTGGAAGGAAGAGGGAAATGTCAAAAGCTATCTGCTTGGAATTACCATAAAGCTCTGGCAGAACCGGAAGCGGAAATTTGCCTGGCGAAAGAGGATTGCAGCGGAGATTCCCTTATCGAAGGAGCAGGGACTGGAAGTATTTTCGGCAGATGAAAACTTAGAGCAGCATATGGTAAGCAAAGAAGAGCAGGAAGCCGTGTGGAAGGCTGTATACAAATTGCCGGAGCAGCTTCGCATCGTGATTCTTTTATATTATATGGAAGATTTCAAAGTGGCTGAGATTGCAGAAAAGCTGTCCCTCTCTATCAGTAATGTGAAAAGTAAACTGATGCGTGCACGTAGATATCTGAAGCAGGAATTGGAGGATTTTATCATATGAAACCAACCTTAGATGATTTATTACACAACTCCCTTATAGCAACTGATATTCCCTCGGAAGAACTCAACGAGAGGATTTTAAACCAGTCAACCCAAAAGGAGGTTGTACCTATGCGGAAGAAGGAAACGAAGAAACCATGGAAAATGGCACAGGCAGCAGCGGCTGTGGCACTTCTTGTTTTAGTCACCGGCTGTGGTGTATATGCAGCAGAGCGGATCCTTGCACAAAAGCAGATTGCGATTATTGATAATGAAACGGAATTTATGGAAAATGCCACAGAGACAACGATTCATTATGAAGAATTTTCAGGAGAAAATCTTGATTTTGCAGACAGCAAGGTGACCGACCGGACAGAGGAATTTATTCAAACTTCTGATTTCGTTGGAACCGTTACCGAAGGAACCAAGGATGATCTATGGAGCTTGAAGGCAGAAGAAAAGATTGATGGCAAAATAGAGGTGGGTTATGTCTATCCGAAATTAAGCGATGCTTTTAAAGACCAGAATATTGGCATTGACCTTTCTTATATAGAAGCAAATTATCCAACACTCTGGAGTGAAAAAGCCTGTCAGCTTTGTTATGATTCCAGGGATGCAGACACATTTTCCCGGGGAGCATTCTTTGCCAGTTACCGGAAGGGAGACAGTCAGGCGGTGTCTATCCAGTATGAAGTATCGGATATAACAAATGAGGATGATTATATTTTTAAAGAAGCTTATGACAGCACCGGCACTTATACCACAGCAGATGGTGTGACACTGACCATTACCAGTCAAACAGCAGACAGCGGCTATACGATTACTTATGCCCGCATGATTACGGAATATAGTGATTTCGTTCTGACATTGCGTGGAGATTTTTCAGAAGAAGAAAGCCATGTGATTTATGATAGTTTAAATCTATCTTCAATCTGTGAGACTGGGAAGTAGAATAAAAACGGTTCAGGAATTATCCTGAACCGTTTTTGTGGTTGGACTGCGGGCAACAGGACTTGAACCTGCACGGTCTCCCACTAGAACCTAAATCTAGCGCGTCTGCCAATTCCGCCATGCCCGCAAGACAAGAACTATAATAATATAGAAATACAGTTCATGTCAAGTGTAGATTAACCCTGAAGCCCCCGTGCCTGACGGTCCATATCCTCCACTACAATGTCATAGATTTCACCAAGACCTGCGCAGTATTCTAAGACCTTCCAAGGCTCGTTGGTGTGATAATGAATCTTAATCAGTTCTTCATCACCAACTGCCAGAAGGCAGTCTCCTTTGAAATTTTCAGTAAAGTAATCATTAATTGCATCCTCGTCAAGATTTTCCCCTTCAATTAAAAGCTGAGTGTCATATCTGAATTCTAACATCATCGAATCCTCTCTTTCTGTCTATTTCCCTTTTATCAGGAATAAATTTCAAACACAGTATAGCATAACGTGGTAAGAGAAGAAAGTATTTCATAAAGCAGCAGGACTTTGTTGAGACAGATTAACCAAGTAGAAAGTTTTAGATTTCTTTAAGAACTGCCTAAGCAAAGATTAAAGTTCTTTAAGATTTCCCACCTGTGATATTCTTGTGATTTTATTGTGCTATAGTTGTCCCTAGAAAAAAGAAAAGAGGGATGATATGGATATTTTAAAGAACATCAGAGAAACTGCCCTGACACATCCGAAGCGGTATGCAGTGCAAAGCAGAGAACAAAAGTTGACTTATGAGGAGTTAGAAGAATATTCCAACCGGCTTGCAGTATGGATTGCAAAAAACAGCCAGGACCGTAAGCGGCCGGTTATTGTATATGGACATAAGAACCCGTATATGGTGGTATGCTTCCTTGCCTGTGCCAAGGCCGGTAGAAGCTATGTGCCGCAGGACATCTGCATTCCGGTAAGCCGGGTGGATGAGACCGTATTAAGCGTAGAACCGGAACTGACCTTTGTGGTAGAAGGTGATTATCAGACAGAAATCGGAACAGTAATCGGAAAAGATGAGATAGAAGAAATCGTAAAACAGGAGACAAACGAGACCGATGTGCTACAGCCTCTGACCAGAGATGAAGTATGGTATATCATATTTACTTCCGGAAGCACCGGAAAGCCAAAGGGTGTAGAGATTACAAGAGACTGCCTCAGCCACTATCTTGACTGGTCGGTTCAGTTAGGCAGTACCATGAAAGAAAAGAGCGGTGCGCATTTTATGAATCAGGCACCATTTTCCTTTGATTTATCGGTAATGGATTTATACACTTCCCTGGTCTGTGGCGGAACGCTTTATACCATGGATAAGAAGATGCAGAGTGACTACAGTGAAATGTTGGGCTTCTTAGAACAGTCGGAAATCGAAATCTGGGTATCCACACCGTCTTTTGCAGATATGTGTCTGGCAGACCGGAATTTCTGTGGGGAAAAGATCAAAGCCTTAAAACTTTTCTTATTCTGCGGGGAAGTGCTTACTACAGCTACGGTAGAGAAGTTAAAGGAACGTTTCCCAGAGGCAGTTATCATCAATACTTATGGTCCGACAGAATCTACGGTGGCAGTCACGGATGTGACTATAACAGAGAAGTTATTGCAGGAGACCATTGCCCGGGGCAAATCCCTTCCGGTAGGCCATGAAAAGCCAGGAACTTATATCGAAATCTGGGATAAAGCCGGAAAAGTGTTGCCGGAAGGAGAACAGGGCGAGATTGTTATTATCGGAGATACGGTAAGCTGTGGTTATTATATGAGAGCAGATTTGACAAAGAAGGCATTTTTCCATTGTATCCGTGATGGAAAAGCTTACCGGGGTTATAAGACCGGAGATGCCGGATATTTAAAAGGCGGGCAGCTTTATTATAATGGAAGAATCGATTTGCAGGTGAAGTTGCATGGATACCGCATTGAAATTGAAGATATTGAGAATAACATGGTAAGACTTCCTCAGATTGACCATGCAGTCGTAGTGCCGAATCTGGAAGAAGGAAAGGTAAAGAGCCTGACGGCATTTGTGACAGGAGCACAGATGGCAGGAAAGAAAGCATCTGAGATTTCAAGACAGGTAAAAAACGGTCTGAAGGAATTCCTTCCGGTTTATATGATCCCAAAGAAAATAAAATATATCGAAACCATGCCAATGAATAACCATGGCAAGGCAGACCGAAAATATCTTGGAGGTCTGGCAGAATGAGTTTTTACAGCGGAGCACCATTCTTTGGCACATTGATTCTGTTATTGCTTTTCGCATTGATTCTTGGCTGTATGGAAAGGAGCCTGCACTGGTATAACCTTATCGTATCAGGTGTAATGGTTGTCTGCGTGTTAGGCGGAAATCTGACGGCGCTTGCGTATTTCGCAGGATACTTTCTGATTGAATGGATGCTGGTCAGAGGATATGAATACATAAGAAAGAAATATGGAAGAAAGGCAGCATTTTATCGCAGTTTTGTGCTGCTTTCCATCCTGCCACTTGCATTATGTAAACTATGTGACCTTCCATGGTTAAAGGAGATGAATCTTTTTCAGTTTACCGGAATTTCTTACCTTACGTTCCGGGTGGTGCAGATTATCATTGAACTTTATGATGGCACCATAGAAGAGGTGAAAATCCTTGATTTTTCAGCATTTTTAATCTTCTTTCCAACCTTTAGCTGCGGACCCATTGACCGGAGCAGAAGATTCTTGGAGGATTATCATAATGTGCCGGGAAGAAGAGAATATCTTGAGCGGTTTGGAATTGGTTTACAGAAGCTTGTTTTAGGAGCAGCATATAAATTCGTATTTGCGGATTTCTTCTATCAGATTATGAATCAGTTCATGAACCGGACAGCAGGGAATATGGTTTGTTATGCATACAGCTATGGTTTTTATATGTTTTTTGATTTTGCAGGATACAGTCTGATGGCCGTGGGAACCGGCTATATGCTTGGCATCTGCGTACCGGATAACTTTAAGAAACCGTTTATCAGCCGGGATATGAAAGAATTCTGGGCAAGGTGGCATATTTCCCTGTCCGAGTGGTTTCGGGATTTTGTCTTTTCCAGATTTATGATGTTATCCATGCACAAAAAATGGTTTAAAAGCAGATTAAACGGTGCGGCAGCAGGCTTTCTTATCAATATGCTGGTGATGGGTGTGTGGCATGGTCTGACGGTGCATTATATTTTGTACGGACTCTATCATGGCATATTGCTGGCAGTTACGGAAATCTATCAGAAGAAGTCGAAGTTCTATAAGAAATATAAGAAGAAAACCTGGTATGCACTGGCATCATGGGGAATCACATTAAATCTGGTGATGTTTGGTTTCCTGATTTTCTCAGGACATTTTATTACAATTTAGGTTATCCCAACTTATATATAGAAGAAAAATTTTAGATGCAGAAATCGTTTGCAAAGAAAAATAGAAAGAGAAAAAGGAGATTATAAGATGAAAGAAAAGATTTTGGATATTATTGAAAAAGTATGTGAGGATGACAGCATCCGGGAAGACCTTACGATGAATCTTTTTGAAGAGGATTTACTGGATTCCTTAAGCTTTGTAGAACTTCTGGTGGAACTTGAGGATAACCTTGGTGTTGTAATTTCACCATCGGAAGTAACAAGAGAGGATATGGATACACCGGAGAAAATTATCGCACTGGTAGAAGCGAAAGCACAGGAGAAGTAAGCATGAAAACGATAAAAGCATTTGCAGTTTCGCTGCTGTTATGCGCACTTACGATAGTGGGACTGCATTTATACAGCGGCAGAGGTTTTTCGGCAGAGGGAAAAGCAGGCACCTGGGTCAGTGATGCAAAATCCCAAAGCGGCAGTACATTAAAGAAGATGGCAGCCGATGAAAATGCAGTGCTGATATTCGGCTCTTCGGAGCTGCGGCATGGACAAGGCAGTGGATTCCATGGAGATACGATTTTTGATGGTGCGGATATGAATCCTGTTTATGTGGGAAAAGCAGGGTATCAGAGCCTGACCCATGCCATTACACTGGGTGCGGTGGGCAGTCAGGCAGCCAATAAGAAGGCAGTATTAATCGTTTCGCCCCAGTGGTTTAAAGAAAATGGAGTAAAATCCACGGCGTTTGAAGCTGCTTTTTCAGAAGAAGAATATATTGCATTGCTGGAAAATCCGGATATCAGTCAGGAAACCAAAGATTATATCAATGGCAGACTGCAAAATATCATGGCAGATAATGAAACCATGTCAGAAAGAGTAAAAAAGGACCGGGAATGGTATCAGCCGAAGGATGATAATACAGCAGAACAACCAGGCTGGCTGGAGCAGAAAAAAGCAGATTTTCATAAGGTACTGTTGGAAGAAAAGAATAATTATAAAGTGATGGCAGAGGCACTGATGGATGGAATCAGTAATCATAAGAGCAAGGAAAGTGGTGCAAAGCTGTCACAGGCTACCTGGGAGCAGCTTCGAAAGGAAGCTGAAACAGAAGGACATAAGCTTTCGGATGGCAACGACTATGGCATGTTTGACAGCGTATATAAAGGAACGTACCAGACGCTGATTGCCAATGGAAAACATAAGAATCCGAAGTACACCTTAGATTCCATGGAATTTTCGGATTTGGAATGTTTTCTGTCAATTTGCAGGGAGGAGGGAATCGAGCCTTTGGTAGTAATCCTTCCTTTTAACGGATACTGGTATGATTATACGGAGCTGACGGCAGAAGAGCGGAGTGTATTTTATGAAAAGATAAGATGCATAGCAGAAGATTATGGTGTGCAGTGTGCCGATTTGAGTGGAAATGAATATACGGAGTATTACTTTGAGGATAATTCCCATCCAGCATTGAAAGGACTGGTAGATTTAAATGAAGCGATTTATGAATTTTATTGGAAAGATAAGACAGAATGAGAAGGCAGTATTTCTTGGTAAAGTGATTTTCTTTTACCTGCTGCTGATGATTCTATGGATGCATTTTATGCTGGCAAAGGATTCTGCAGCACCGGCGTTTATTTATGAGCAGTTTTAAACTATACCGGTTTGGAATGCGATATATAACCCGTGGTTATATATTAAAATAAATCAACCTAGTAAAATCAATGCGTCTTTAGCACTTTAACGCGGCAAAGCATATGAAAAACCTAGAAAAATCAAGGAGTAGCAGGGAAAATGAGTATTGCTTTTCAAATTTTCATGTAGTAAGATAAGGCACATGAAACCTAGGAGTTAAAGGAGGAACTATTATGAAGAAAAAAATAGTCAGTGTAATACTGGTCGCAGCGATGGCAGTTGGATGCCTTGCAGGTTGTGGCTCAAAAGAAGCAAAAAATGAAGATGCATTCTATATCGGAGGAATTGGACCGGTTACCGGTGATGCAGCAATTTACGGAACAGCCGTTCAGAACGGTGCACAGATTGCTGTCGATGAGATTAATGAAGCCGGTGGAATTAACGGTCATCAGATTGAATATAATTTCCAGGATGATCAGGGAGACCCTGAAAAAGCAGCAAACGCATACAACACCTTAAAAGACTGGGGTATGCAGGTATTAATGGGAACTGTTACAACAGGTCCTTGTGTATCTGTGGCAGATTTAACTGCAGCAGATAATATGTTCCAGATTACACCATCTGCATCATCTACAGATGTAATCAAGAACGACAATGTATTCCAGGTATGCTTTACAGACCCTGCACAGGGAACAAAATCCGCACAGTATATTGGTGAGAATAACCTTGCCAAGAAAGTGGCAATTATTTACAATAGTTCAGATATCTATTCATCAGGTATCGAAGCAAAATTCGTAGAAGAAGCAGCAAACCAGAACTTTGAGGTAGTTGCAGAAGAAGCATTTACTGCAGATTCCAAGACAGATTTTTCTACACAGTTACAGAAAGCAAAAGATGCAGAAGCAGATTTGGTATTCCTTCCAATCTACTATACAGAAGCATCTATTATCTTAACCCAGGCAGATTCTATGGGATATGCACCGACATTCTTCGGATGCGACGGTATGGACGGAATCTTAGGTGTTAAGAACTTTGATACTTCTTTAGCAGAAGGACTTATGTTATTAACACCGTTTGCAGCAGATTCGAAAGATGAAAAAACTGCAAACTTCGTTTCTAAATATGAAGAGAAATATAAAGATACACCAAACCAGTTTGCAGCGGATGCTTATGATGCAATTTATGCAATCAAAGCAGCATTGGAAGAAGCAAATGCAACACCGGATATGAGTGCTTCTGATATTTGTGATTTATTGAAAGACGCAATTACAAAAGTCAACATTGATGGTGCAACAGGTAGCGGAATGACATGGTCAGCAACTGGTGAAGTAAACAAAGATCCTAAAGCGGTTGTAATTCAGAATGGTGAATACGTAGGAATGTAATGTATTTTATCAGATAAGCCAAAGAGGGGTTGCCAATGGCAGCCCCTTTTATGTATTATAGAGGTATATATTCTAAGAGAAAGCAAGAGGTGTTGTTATGAGATTCATAACGTATTTAATCAACGGTATCAGCCTTGGCAGCATCTATGCAATCATTGCACTGGGTTACACCATGGTGTATGGAATTGCTAAGATGCTGAATTTTGCCCATGGTGATGTTATCATGATTGGCTGCTATGTCGTATTTATGACAATGAGCGGCATGAACATGAACCCGCTTTTGAGCGTAATCCTTGCAGTTGTAGTCTGCACTGTGCTTGGCGTGATAATTGAAAAAGTGGCATATAAGCCTTTGCGTAAGGCATCTCCACTGGCAGTATTGATTACCGCAATTGGTGTCAGCTATTTGCTGCAGAATATTGCATTACTGATATTTGGTGCAGATACCAAATCCTTTAGTTCTGTGGTTCCACTGCAGAATATCAAGATTGGCGGAATTACCATAACCGGTGTTACGGTAGTGGCAGTCCTGGCATGTATTGTTATCATGATTGGTCTGATGATTTTTATTAAAAAGACAAAAGCAGGACAGGCAATGCTGGCAGTATCTGAGGATAAGGATGCAGCACAGCTTATGGGGGTAAATGTAAACGGGACAATTTCACTTACTTTCGCAATTGGTTCCGGACTTGCGGCAATTGCAGGTGTGTTACTGTGTTCAGCATATCCGACACTGACTCCATATACCGGCGCTATGCCTGGTATCAAAGCATTTACTGCAGCTGTATTTGGTGGAATCGGTTCCATTCCGGGAGCATTTATCGGAGGAATCCTTCTTGGTATTATCGAAATCTTAGGAAAAGCTTATATTTCTTCACAGCTTTCCGATGCTATCGTTTTTGCCGTGTTGATTATTGTGTTATTGGTTAAGCCTACCGGTATTCTTGGTAAGCCAATCCATGAGAAAGTGTAGGTGGCAGGAATGAGTAAAATGAATTTTAAAACAATGAAGAAGACAACAAAGAGTAATCTGATTACATATGCTATGGTAATCGTCATTTTTGTCGTAGTACAGATTCTGGTAGCAACCGGAAGCATGTCCAGTCTGATGCAGGGACTTTTGGTACCCCTTTGTACTTATTCTATCGTTGCAATCGGATTGAACCTCTGTGTAGGCTATCTGGGTGAATTAAGTCTTGGTCATGCAGGCTTTATGTGTGTCGGCGCATTTTCCAGTGCTTTCTTTACCAGATGTATGGAAAATTCATCTATGAATCCAACCCTGCGTTTTATCATCGCTTTATTAATCGGAACTGCTGTTGCAGCATTCTTTGGATTCTTAATCGGAATTCCGGTACTTCGTTTAAGAGGTGATTACCTTGCAATCGTAACACTGGCATTTGGAGAGATTATCAAGAATGTCATCAATGTTCTTTATGTAGGCAAAGATGAAAACGGTCTGCATTTTGCAATCAATGACAACAAGGCTCTTAATATGTCGGGAACCGGAGAAATGATTATCGATGGCGCAAAGGGAATCACCGGAACACCAAGACAGTCTACTTTCTTAATCGGTGTTATTTTAATTCTGGTTGCATTGTTTGTAGTATTTAATCTGGTTAATTCCAGAAGCGGCCGTGCTATCATGGCAATCCGTGATAATCGTATTGCAGCAGAATCCGTTGGCATTAATATTACAAAGTTTAAACTGATGGCATTTACCATTTCTGCAGCAATCGCAGGAGCAGGCGGAGTGCTTTATGCACATAACCTTTCCAGTCTGATTGCCCAGCCGGCAAACTTTGGATACAATATGTCCATCATGATTCTGGTATTTGTCGTACTCGGTGGAATGGGAAGCTTCCGTGGTTCCATTATTGCAGCCGTAGTACTGACCATGCTTCCGGAAGTATTGCGTGGACTGCGTGATTACCGTATGCTGATTTATGCGGTAGTTCTGATTGCAATGATGCTCTTTAACTGGGCACCGGCAGCAATTACCTGGAGACAGACACATTCTTTGAAGAATTTATTTGCAAAGAAAACGAAGGAGGTACAATAAGATGGCAATGTTAGAAGTAAAGAATCTTGGAATTTCCTTCGGTGGACTCCGGGCGGTAGATGGATTTGAAATGCAGATTGAAAAAGGTCAGTTATACGGACTGATTGGACCGAACGGTGCAGGTAAAACAACCGTATTTAATATGCTTACCGGTGTATACAAACCGGATGATGGAAGCATTGTACTGGATGGAAAAGATATTACCGGAAAGAAAACCATAGATATTAATAAAGCCGGAATTGCAAGAACCTTCCAGAATATCCGCCTTTTTAAAGACCAGTCCGTGCTGGATAATGTAAAAGTCGGACTGCATAATCATCATACTTATTCTACTTTAACCGGAATCCTAAGACTTCCGAAGTATTTTAAAGTAGAAGCAGAGATGAATGAAAAGGCAATGGAGCTGTTAAAGGTATTTGGTCTTGAGGATGAAGCAGATTATCTGGCATCCAATCTTCCGTATGGTAAACAGCGTAAACTGGAGATTGCAAGAGCACTGGCAACTGGACCAAAGCTTCTGCTTTTAGATGAGCCGGCAGCCGGCATGAACCCAAATGAAACCAAAGAATTAATGGATACCATCCGCTTTGTAAGGGATGAATTTGATATGACCATTCTTCTGATTGAACATGATATGAAACTGGTATCCGGTATCTGTGAGAAACTGACTGTATTGAACTTCGGGCAGGTACTGGCAAGCGGAAATACCAGTGACGTATTGAATAATCCACAGGTTATCAAGGCATATCTGGGCGAATAGGAGGGATGATAAAATGGCAATGCTTGAAATAAAAGATTTGGAAGTATATTACGGCGTGATTCAGGCAATTAAAGGGATTTCCTTTGATGTCAATGAAGGAGAAGTCATTGCATTAATCGGAGCCAATGGTGCAGGTAAGACAACTACACTGCAGACAATCACCGGAATGCTCAGTGCCAAAAAGGGAAGCATTCTTTTTGAAGGAACAGATATCACCAAGGTTCCGGGACACAAGATTGTATCCATGGGAATGGCACATGTTCCGGAAGGAAGACGTGTATTTGCAGAGCTTTCTGTATATGAGAACCTAAAGCTGGGTGCATATACCAGAAAAGATAAGCAGGAAATTGCAGAGTCTTTAGAGCGTGTATACAAGAGCTTTCCAAGATTAAAGGAACGTAAGAATCAGCTGGCTGGAACCTTAAGTGGTGGCGAACAGCAGATGCTTGCCATGGGCCGGGCGTTGATGAGTAAGCCGAGGATCATCCTTATGGATGAGCCGTCCATGGGATTGTCTCCAATCTTTGTAGAAGAGATTTTTAACATTATCAAAGAAATATCTGCATCCGGTACAACTGTTCTACTGGTAGAACAGAATGCAAAGAAAGCATTATCGATTGCAGACCGTGCATATGTACTGGAAACAGGTAAAATTGTATTGAGCGGTGATGCCAAAGAGCTTATGAATAATGAGTCTATTAAAAAGGCATATTTAGGAGAGTAGGTGTTAAATATGAAACATACGGTAATAACCATTGCAAGAAGTTATGGAAGCGGCGGAAGAACGCTGGGTAAGAAGCTGGCAGAAGAACTTGGAATTCATTGCTATGACCGTGAGTTAATAAGAATGGCTTCTGATGAAAGCGGAATCAATGAGGCATTGTTTGGAGAGGCAGATGAGAAACTGCGTAAGATGCCACTGTTTCGTATTGCGAAGAAAGCATATCATGGGGAAGTGCTTCCACCGGATAGTGATGAGTTTGTATCCAACGACAATCTCTTTAACTATCAGGCGAAAATTATCCGTGAGGTAGCCAAAGAAGAGTCCTGTATTATTATCGGACGTTGTGCGGATTATGTTTTAAAAGATTGTGATTATGTAAAGAGTCTGTTTTTCTACGCACCGCGTAAGGACTGCATTGAACGTGTCATGCAGCAGAATGGCGGGACTAAGAAGGATATTGAAAAGAAGATAGACACCATTGATAAATATCGCGCAGATTATTACAAATACTATACCGGCAGGGAGTGGAACGATGCCAGAAATTACGATTTCTGTCTGGACACTACATCCTTAAGTTATGAGAAGCTGGTACAGGTTGTAAAAGCATATTTAGAAATCAGTGAGGCAGAGGAGCCTTAGGAACAATATTGCAGCAGAATATGAGAAAGAAGAGGTATCTGATGATTCGGGCATCGGATACCTCTTCTTTCAATGCTTATGCGGGTAGTGGGAAAACGCTGGACTTGTAAAGCATGTTTTCTGTAGTTTTACAGTTTCTTTAAAATTTTATCGATGTCATTTCTGTGGCCTAATATCATCAGATGGTCCGTGTCTTTAAAAATATAATTGGCATCCGGCAGCAGGCTCATGACACCATCTGTTTTAATACCGATGATATTGGCATGATAGCAGGCACGGAAATTTAGATCCTTAATACTCTTTCCAATCCATTCCGGTAATGGCGGAATCTCATAAATGGAGAAGCCACCGCCTAATTCAAAGTAGTCAAAGACCTGGTCGGCAGAGAAACGGACTGCAATTTTTTCTGCGATATCCCGGTCAGGGTAGATAACTTCGTCAGCACCGTTCCGCAGCAGAAATTTGGCATGAATATCACGGTTTGCTTTGCTGACGACATATCTGGCACCCATTTCCTTAAGCAGGCTTGTAATCTCTAAGCTGCTCTGGAAATTACTTCCGATACAGACAAAGCAGACGTCAAAATTGCCAACACCTAAAGTGGCAAGTACTTTTTCATTGGTGCAGTCGCCAATTTTTGCACTGGTGACAAAAGAGAGAACATCTTCCATTACGGCTTCATTCTCGTCCACAACCATAATCTCATTATCCAGTTTGGATAAGTCTTTGCAAAGGTGAGTGCCAAATCGGCCCAGTCCAATAATTAAAAATGATTTCATAGAATCCTCCTAGTATAATCAAGATATTTGATATTAACCGACATTGATTTTTTCTACCGGCTGCATCACATGCGCAATCCTTTTCTTATCCGTAAATGATAAGGCAAAGGAAAGGCTTCCCAGTCGTCCTAAATACATTAACAGAATTAGAATGATATGACAGCTGGTACTAAGGCTGCTTGTAATACCGGTTGACATTCCGACAGTGTCAAGAGCTGAAAATGCTTCAAAAGCCACATCAATGACTGGATAACCGGAAATAGCAGTAATTGCCAGTGTGGCGCTGAGTGCCAGCGTCAACTGGAACATAAGGACGACGACTGATTTGGTGATAACAGATTCTTCCAGTCTGCGTCCGAAAATATTTGTTCCGGTAGTACGGGTTAAGGTGGAACGTACGGATAACAATAGAACAAATATGGTTGTAACCTTTACACCGCCAGCGGTAGAACCCGGGGCACCACCGATAAACATAAATACAATAGAAAGAAATTTACTGCTTTCGCTTAACGCACCATTATCAACAGCGTTAAAACCGGCAGTTCGTGGGGTAACAGTACAGAAGAAAGAATTCAAAAGCTGTTCTCCGAAACTCATACCGGCAAATAGGCGGTTATGCTCAAAAAGATAAAAGAGCAGCGTGCCGCCAAAGAGGCAGACTGCAGTAGCACTTAAAACCATTTTGGTCTGCAGGGCATAGTGGCGGCAATGCAGCCCGTGTTTCCTAAGGTCATTCCATACAAAGAAACCGATACCACCAATCAGAATCAGGGCACTGATGGTAAGAATTACTACAGGATCATTGTAGAATCTGGTAATGGATGAAAATGGACTGTAACGCCCCATTAAATCGAATCCTGCATTACAAAAGGCTGAAATAGAATGGAAGATACCATAATAGATGGCATGTAAAACATCCATGTCTTTCAGAAAACGCAGTGTAAGAATGAATGCACCCGACATTTCAAAAAGAAATGTGCCTCCGATGACACGGCGGACAAGCCGCACGACACCGCCGATTTCAAGGGTGTTTAAACTTTCTTTAATAAGACCACGCTGTTTCAGCCCGATTTTCTTGCGTAACATCAAAGAAACAGTAATACCAATGGTGATAAAACCAAGACCACCAATCTGAATCAGAACTAATAAAACAAGCTGTCCGAAAATGCTCCAGTGGGTAAAGGTGTCAACCAGAACCAGTCCGGTTACACAGGTAGCACTGGTTGAGGTGAAAAGGGCAGTTATAAATGGAGTCCATTCACCATTCCGGCTGGAAACCGGAAGCATCAGAAGTATGGTTCCGATAAAGATGAGCAATAGAAAACCAAGCGCTATCATCTGTGTACCGGACATACGTTTTTCAAATTTCCCAAACATAATAAAATTCCTATTCCTGATTTAAATAATTTTCGATAAATCTTATTTATCTATTATAGTAATTCTACTCCGTTTTGTCCATTGCCAAATGGAGAAAAGGTAGTGCCGATTGTAGGCTTTATCTGTATCCGTACTCGACAGACAGTCATGTGATTGTGCCAAAGCAGCGGAAAGACAGTCTGACAGCAAGAAAAAATTATAGAATCAGTTGTTGTCTTAGCTGGTTTGTTTGAGTATAATAAAATAATAGGGTAAACTTGAAAAGAAAAAACTTGAAGAGGATAGAAAAAGGAAGGTTTTTATATGGGACTTTTTATTGTATTTATCATTATTATCATATATGTTGCTTTGTCCCAGAGTGTAAAGCAAAGCAATAATCAAAACAGGCGTGGAAATAATCCGGCAAAGGGGCGGCCGCCACAGCAGATATATCGTCCGCAGATGAACCAGCCACAGCGTACATATCAGCAGGTGCCAAACCAGCAGCATACATATCAGCAGACCATGAACCAGCCACAACGGGCATATCAGCAGGCACCAGTCCAGCCGCATCCCATGTATCAGCAGGCACCTGATCCGCAGATGAACAGACAGCAGGCACAGCAGCAGTTAAAGAACCGGCTGGCGGGAAAATATCAGTCTGCAGCGGCAGAGGAAATGTCTGCCATGGAAGTAATAGAACCGATGGAATTTACGTATGATATTCCACAAAGTGATAATATGAAGAAAGTGCAGGAGCTGATGGTAACTGGCTTCAGCGGCAATCTGAATTTTGAAAGAGATTTTGTGGCAGAAGGAATTGAAATGTTAAACCGTTTTGAATTACAGTAAAGAGCATAGATAAGTGGAGGATGACAGCAATGGAAGGCAGAAGACCGGCAACCGGGGAGATTTACAGACATTTTAAAGGAAAATTATATCAGATTGTAGCCATAGCAACACACAGCGAAACAAGAGAAGAACTGGTGATTTATCAGGCACTTTACGGAGCTTATAAAGTATATGCAAGACCGCTTGCCATGTTTGTAAGCGAAGTTGATCATGAGAAATATCCGGCAGCAGAGCAGAAATACAGATTTGAAAAAGTAAAACTGCAGGAAGAAGCAACTCCACAGGAAGCAGTAAAGGTTAGTCAGGAGACAACACAGCCGCAGGCAACAGCCCAGCCGCAGGAAACTTCAGAATCCGAAGAGCAGGCGAATCCGTTCCTGCTGCGTTTCTTAGATGCAGATACCTATGAGGAGAAATATAAGATTTTAAATGAGATGGAAAATGATATTACAGACCGTCTGATTAATGATTTTTCCGTAGTATTGGATGTGGTGATTCCGGAAGGAGATTTAACCGACCGTTATATACAGTTAAAGCAGTGCGTGGCAACCATGTGCCGTTATGAGACTACCCGCCTTAGGTAGGCAATCCCACACGACTCAAAGTGCTGTTGTGATAATCAGAGGAGAAGGTGACATCTTTCCCAAACCACTTCGGTGGAAGGAAGGATTCAGCTTCTTCTTTTGTTTCAAATTCCACTTCGGCTAATTTCAACGGAGCAAGGTCTCCTTCGAAAATATCAAGCTCAATGGTCAGCCTGCCAGTCAATGGAATCAGATAGCGCTTCTTGGAAATGATAATACCATCTGCTTTTTGAATCAGATGCCGGTAAGCCTCTTCATTCAGAGGAAGATTATATTCTTCCCGCACCATAAGACCGGAGCCTTTGTAAGTAAGAATATATTTGTCATTGGAGCGGCGCACCCGCACTACAGGGTCCGTATTGAGATACCCCTGCTCAATGACTTTGCAGGAATAGTCTTTTAAATCAAAAGGAATCTCATCAATTAAATATTTACGTTCAATTTCCATAATAGCCTCCATATAGTCAGGAAAATAATGATACATTTATTGTAAAATATTTTAAAATCCACTGCAACCATGGAATTGAAAAAGCGCAGTAACCATGCTAACATAAGAGACAGCATAGAAAAATTTCGTGTTAGAAAATTTAATATCAGAAAATGTAATATCAGAAGAGAATAGAAAACAGGAGGAAGATAATATGAAGAAAATCGGAATTTTTATGGCGGATGGCTGTGAAGAGATTGAAGGACTTACCGTAGTGGATGTGGTACGCAGAGCAGGAATTGCGATTGATATGATTTCCATTACCGGAAAGAAAGAAGTGGCAGGAGCCCACGGAATTACGTTTGCAGCAGATGTACTGGCAGAGGAAGCTGATTTTGACAGCTATGATGGAATTGTACTGCCGGGCGGAATGCCTGGAACCTTAAATCTCGGAAAGCATGAAATTGTAAAGAAAGTGATTACATCTTATGCAGCAGGCGGCAAACTTACTGCAGCAATCTGTGCTGCACCAAGCGTATTGGGTGAGAATGGAATATTAGAGGGTAAACATGCAGTCAGCTATCCTGGTTTTGAAGAAAAGCTTCTTGGAGCCAGGGTCGGAGCAGAAAAAGTTGCAGTAGATGGCAACATCGTTACCAGCCGGGGCATGGGAACAGCCATTGAATTTGCCATGGCTATTGTAAAGTGGCTGGATCCACAGGCAGATATTGATGCGATGGAAGCAAATATCATGTATTTTAAATAAAAATAACCAGAACTTACCAACATAATTTATTCTCTGGAAGCCATACTAAAAACAGGATAAGCAACTAACAAAAGCTTATCTGAAAATAGATAACAAAGAGAAGAAACTATGGAGGTAGAAACAAATGAGCGGAACAAACAGTTCTAATTCAAGTAACCAGATGGCAGTGCCACAGGCAAAAGAGGCAATGCACCGTTTTAAACAGGAGGTTGCATCTGAAATCGGAGTACCTTTAAAAGAGGGATACAACGGTGACCTGACATCCAGACAGGCTGGCTCTATCGGTGGAGAAATGGTTAAGAAAATGATCATGAGACAGGAAGAGCAGATGTCTAAATAAGAAGAAAGACAAAAAGCCTTCGGGAAAAGCGCGAAAGTGCATTTCCCGGGGGCTTTTTACATGACTGTCACCAATTGAAATCTTGTACCGAAAAAAAAGCTAGTAATTTTACAAACGGTGTGTTATAATCTCTAAATGACTGTTAGTAGCTCTAAGTATGCCTATTTTTAGGGGAGCAGTCGTAAGATAAGAAAATATTTGTACATGTATATTTTATATATAGTTATAAGGAGGAAGAAACGAGAATGAGTGTACAGGTTGAAAATTTAGAGAAAAATATGGTAAAGCTTACAATTGAAGTGGCAGAAGATAAAGTGGCAGAGGCTTTGAAAGCTGCATACAATAAGCAGAAAAACAAAATCAGCATCCCTGGATTCCGTAAAGGAAAAGTTCCAATGGCTATGGTAGAGAAAATGTATGGTCCGGAAATCTTCTATGAAGATGCTGCAAATATCATGATGCAGGAAGCTTATCCGGCAGCAATCGATGAGAGCGGTGTAGATATCGTTTCCCAGCCAACTGTTGATGTGGTTCAGTTAGAAAAAGGAAAACCATTCATCTTCACAGCAGAAGTTGCAAAGAGACCAGAAGTTAAACTTGGCAAATATAATGGTGTAACTGTAACAAAGATTGACACATCCGTATCTGATGAAGAAGTTGCAGAAGCATTAGAGAGAGAAAGAAATAACAATGCAAGAACTGTAACTGTAACAGACAGGCCTGTTGCAGAAGGTGATACAGCAGTTATCGACTACGAAGGATTCGTAGACGGTGTCGCATTTGAAGGTGGAAAAGGAGAGAATCATCCATTAGAGATCGGTTCCCATTCCTTCATCGATACATTCGAAGATCAGTTAGTAGGAAAGAACACTGGCGATGAGGTAGAAGTAAACGTTACATTCCCGAAGGAATATCATGCAGAAGACTTAGCTGGAAAACCAGCAGTATTCAAAGTTAAGATTAACGAGATTAAGACAAAAGAACTTCCAGAGTTAAACGATGAGTTCGCATCTGATGTTTCTGAATTCGAAACTTTAGAAGAATACAAAGAGAGCGTGAAGAAGAACTTAGAAGAGACCAAAGAGAACAATGCAAAACGTACCAAAGAGGATGAAGCAATCAAGAAGATTATCGAAAAATCTGAGATGGAAATCCCGGATGCAATGATTGAATCCCAGGTACAGAATATGATTCAGGAATTCGCTCAGAGACTTGCCCAGCAGGGATTAAGCTTTGACCAGTATATGCAGTTCTCCGGAATGACTATGGACAAGATGAAAGAGCAGGTTCGTCCAGAAGCATTAACAAGAATCCAGAGCAGCTTAGTATTAGAACAGATTGCAAAAGAAGAAAACTTCGAGATTACAGAAGATGATGTAAATGCTGAAATCGAGAAGATGGCAAAAGCATACGGAATGGAAGCTGATAAGCTCAAAGAGTATGTTGGTGATGACGAGAAAGAATCCATGAAACGTGATATTGCAATTGAAAAAGCAGTTCAGTTCATCATGGACAATGTAAAAGAAAGAGCAAAAGCTAAGACTAAAAAAGAAAAAGAAGCAGAAGCAGCAGCTAACGCAGAAGCATAAGAGAAGCACGTAAAGAGACAGACTGACTTGGAATCAGGTCGGTCTGTTTTACGCAAACCACTTGAACCAGAGATAAAGTTGCAGCAGAATGTATGGTAGAAATGGAGGTTATCATATGAGTTTAGTACCTTATGTCATTGAACAGACCAGCAGAGGAGAGCGTAGTTACGACATATACTCCAGATTATTAAAGGATAGAATTATTTTCCTTGGTGAAGAGGTAAATGAGACCACAGCCAGTCTGGTAGTGGCACAGCTTTTATTCTTAGAGTCCGAAGATCCGGGAAAAGACATTCAGTTATACATCAATTCTCCGGGTGGAATTGTAACAGGCGGATTGGCAATTTATGATACCATGCAGTATATCAAATGTGATGTATCTACAATTTGTATCGGACTTGCAGCCAGCATGGGTGCATTCCTGTTGTCTGGTGGAACAAAAGGAAAGAGATTTGCATTACCAAATGCAGAGATTATGATACATCAGCCTTCCGGTGGAGCAAAAGGACAGGCAACTGAGATTCAGATTGCAGCAGAGAATATCTTAAAGACCAAGAAACGTTTGAACGAGATTTTAGCTGCAAATACCGGAAAGCCATATGATGTAATTGCCGCAGATACAGAGCGTGACTATTATATGTCCGCAGAAGAGGCAAAGGAGTATGGCCTGATTGACGGTGTAATTACAGCAAGATAAGAGAAATAAGAAAGAGGCTGTCTCTGGGCGGATTATCCGAAGCACATATGCGGAATTCGACTACGGGCAGCCTTTACCTTTTTTACGAAGGATTTAGAAAAGATAGATGGAAATAATCGAGGTGGAAAGATGGCAGGAAGAAATAGCGAGGACAAAATCAGATGTTCCTTTTGCGGAAAATCACAGGATCAGGTACGCAAGCTGATTGCAGGACCAAACGGTGCATATATCTGTGATGAATGCGTGGACATCTGTGCAGAAATCATAGAGGAGGAATTCGAAGATGAGGAGATTTCCGGAAAAGGAAAGGAAGATTTAGAAGAAATCAACCTGATTAAACCGGAAGAGATGAAGAAATTTTTAGATGAATATGTAATCGGTCAGGACGAAGCCAAAAAAGTCCTCTCTGTAGCCGTATATAATCACTATAAAAGAATTACTTCTGATGTAGATATGAATGATGTGGAATTGCAGAAGAGTAACATTCTGATGTTAGGACCGACCGGTTCTGGTAAGACCCTTCTAGCACAGACACTGGCAAGAGTCTTAAATGTACCGTTTGCCATTGCAGATGCCACCACATTAACAGAAGCAGGCTATGTCGGTGAAGACGTAGAGAATATCCTTCTGAAACTGATTCAGGCAGCAGATTACAATATCGAGCGCGCCCAGTGCGGTATTATTTACATCGATGAGATTGATAAGATTACAAAGAAATCTGAAAATGTATCCATTACCAGAGATGTGTCCGGTGAAGGTGTACAGCAGGCATTATTAAAAATCTTAGAGGGAACTGTGGCTTCCGTTCCACCACAGGGTGGAAGAAAGCATCCACAGCAGGAATTAATCCAGATTGATACTACGAATATTTTATTTATCTGTGGTGGAGCATTTGATGGATTAGAGAAGATTATCGAGCAGCGTATGGATCAGAAATCCATCGGCTTTAACGCAGATATTGCAGACCGTACCGAGCGTAATCTGAGCGAAGTCTTAAAGCAGGTACTGCCGGGAGATTTTATTAAATTCGGTCTGATTCCGGAGTTTATCGGACGTGTTCCGGTAAATGTATCCTTAGAGCAGCTGGATAAGGAAGCGTTAATCCGTATCTTAAAGGAGCCGAAGAATTCACTGATTAAGCAGTATAAGAAGCTGTTTGAAATTGACGGCGTAGAGCTGGAATTTGAAGATGATGCAGTAGAAGCAATTGCAGAGAAATCCTTAGCCCGTAAGACCGGTGCCCGTGGACTTCGTGCAATTATGGAAGATACCATGATGGATTTAATGTATCAGATTCCTTCTGATGAGAGTATTGTAAAATGCACCATTACAAAAGAAACGGTAGAAGACAAGAAAGCGAAGATAGAATATCATAACGCATAAATAAGAGGAGAAAAGGATGAGCAGGACAGTAATTCATTTACCGGCAGTTGCACTTCGTGGAATGACCATTCTGCCGGGAATGGTGGCTCATTTTGATATTAGCAGGGACCGTTCCATTCATGCCATAGAAGAGGCGATGGTTGGAGACCAGAAAATATTCCTGATTACACAGCAGGATGCTTCCGTAGAGGAGCCGGCCAGGGATGATTTATATCAGATTGGTGTTATTGCTGAAGTAAAGCAGGTAATAAAGATGCCAAATGAAATCGTGCGTGTTTTGGTAGAAGGATTGGAAAGAGGCGAGTTAGCCTCTTTTCTGTCACAGGAGAAGTATCTGATGGCAGAGGTCATCCTTTTTGATGAAAAAACGGCAGAAGAGGAAGAACTGATGCCGGAAGCGAAGGAAGCAATGCTTCGCTGTATCAGGGAAACCGTACTGAAATATCAAAAAGCCAATGGACATATGAGCAAAGAATTCTTACGTCATGTAGAAGAACAGCAGGACGTTGGAACTTTGATGCAGCAGGTTGCATACAATCTGCCGCTTTATTATACCCAGAAACAGAAAATCTTAGAGGCAGTAGATCTCACTTCCCAGTATGAGACTTTAATGGAAATTCTGCTGAATGAGATCGAAGTGATTTCCTTAAAGAATGAATTTCAGGCGAAGGTGAAAGAACGCGTGGATAAGAATCAGAAGGAATATCTTTTGCGGGAACAGATGAAACTGATTCGGGAAGAACTAGGTGAGGATAATACACAGTCAGATGCGGAACACTTTTTAGAGGAAGTAAAGAAACTGAAGGCAGATAAGACGGTTAAAGAGAGAATTAGAAAAGAGATTGAGCGTTTTAAGAATATTGCATCCAGTTCTTCGGAAAGTGCAGTCAGCAGAGGCTATATTGAGACATTGCTGGAACTGCCATGGAATAAGGCGTCTAAGGATAATAAAGATTTAGCTAATGCAGAGAAAATTTTAGACGAAGACCACTACGGATTGGAAAAAGTAAAAGAGCGTATGCTGGAATTCTTGGCAGTCCGGAATCTGACTCATAAAGGAGAAAGTCCAATTATCTGTCTGGTGGGACCTCCTGGAACCGGCAAGACAAGCATTGCCCGTTCCGTGGCAAAAGCATTGAATAAAAAGTATGTCAGAATCTGTCTAGGAGGTGTCCGTGATGAGGCAGAGATTCGTGGACACAGAAAGACCTATGTGGGGGCAATGCCGGGCAGAATTATCAATGGTTTAAAGAGTGCCGGAGTAAAGAACCCGCTGATGCTTTTAGATGAGATTGATAAAGTTAGCAGTGATTATAAGGGAGATACATCTTCTGCACTGCTGGAAGTATTGGATAATGAGCAGAACAGCCATTTCAGGGACCACTATGTGGAGCTTCCGGTAGATTTATCTGAGGTATTGTTTATTGCGACAGCCAATTCCGTACAGACAATACCAAGACCTCTGTTAGACCGCATGGAGCTGATTGAGGTAAGCAGTTATACGGAAAATGAAAAGGCTCACATTGCAAAAGAGCATCTTATAGCAAAGCAGATTGAGAAAAATGGCTTAAAGGAATCAGAGCTTACATTCCAGAATGGTGCAATTGAGCAGCTGATTCGCAGCTATACAAGAGAAGCCGGTGTGCGTAACTTAGAACGCAAAATCGGTGAAATCTGCAGAAAAGCAGCAAGAGAGATTTACGAGGGCAAGAAAAAGAAAGTTACTATAAGCACAAAGAACTTAGAACATTATCTTGGCAAAGAGAAATATACCTTTGATAAGAAGAATGAGAAGGACGAGGTTGGTATTGTCCGGGGACTGGCATGGACCAGTGTCGGTGGTGATACATTAGAAATCGAAGTAAATGTAATGCCGGGAAAAGGTGAATTTAAACTGACAGGACAGCTTGGCGATGTCATGAAAGAGTCTGCACAGGCTGGAATCAGTTATATCCGTTCTGTCAGTGAGCAGTATCAGATACCGGACGATTTCTTTACCAGACATGATATACATATCCACATTCCGGAAGGAGCCGTACCAAAGGATGGACCGTCCGCCGGTGTTACCATGGCAACCGCAATGCTTTCTGCCATTACCGGGAAAAAGGTGCGTGCTGATGTTGCCATGACAGGAGAGATTACCCTCCGCGGCAGAGTGCTTCCGATTGGTGGATTAAAAGAGAAAACATTAGCAGCGAAAAATGCCGGTATCCGGACAGTCTGTGTGCCGGGAAAAAATGAAAAAGATATCGAGGAACTCTCAGCAGAGATTAAAAAGGATTTAGAAATTGTCTATGCAGATACCATCGAAGATATCTTAAAGGTTGCTTTTGTAAAAGAGTAGTAAAGGAGCAGAAAATGGTTATAAAAGAAGTAAACTTGGAAACGGTGTGTGGTGTTACCAGTAAGCTTCCGGAGAATACATTGCCGGAGGTGGCATTTGCAGGAAAATCCAATGTTGGAAAGTCGTCATTAATTAATGCACTGATGAACCGGAAATCCCTTGCAAGAACCTCTGCACAGCCGGGAAAGACACAGACCATTAATTTCTATAATATCAATGATGCCATGTATCTGGTGGATTTGCCGGGATATGGTTATGCGAAAGTAGCAGAGAGTGAGAAAGCAAAATGGGGTAAAATGATTGAAAATTATCTGCATACCTCAAAGCAGCTGCGCCGGGTATTCTTATTAATTGATATCAGGCATGACCCGTCTGCCAATGATAAACTGATGTATGACTGGATTATCCATCAGGGCTTTGATCCGGTTATTGTGGCAACCAAGCTGGACAAGCTGAAGAGAAGCCAGGTGCCAAAATGTATCAAGGCAGTAAAAGAAGGTCTGAAAGTAAAACCTGGGACGGTAATTGTTCCGTTTTCTGCAGTAACCAAGCAGGGCAGGGAAGAAATCTGGCAGATTATGGATGAGGCTGTTGGCTATGAAGAATAAATATGTATTTGTAACGGTTCTTTTGCTGGTACTTTTATTGACTGGTGCAGGACTGACACAATTATATGTAAAAGAAGAGACAAAACAGCAGGATAGTGAACTTACGGTAGTAACATCCTTTTATCCGATGTATATTGCAGCAATGAATGTCATCGGAGACACTCCGGGTGTGGATTTGCAGAATCTCAGTGAGCCGCAGACCGGCTGCCTTCACGATTACCAGCTGACTCCGGCAGACATGAAGCTCCTTTCCGGTGCAGATGTGTTTATTGTAAATGGTGGCGGAATCGAATCTTTTTTATCGGATGTGGCAGCAGATTATAAGAATCTTTCCATTGTAAATGCCTGCGAGGGACTTAATCTTTTGTCCGAAGAGGATGAAGGAGAGGAACATGCTCACGGAGATGCCCATGAAGATGCTGCAGAGGAGCATATCCACGGAGATACCGAGGATACTCATGAAGATGGGCACAATCACGGAGATGTGAATGCCCATGCATGGATGAGCATTGCGTTATATAAACAGCAGGTGGAAAATATTTTAGAAGGTCTTTGCAGGATAGATCCGAAGCATCAGGATGCCTATGAAAGCAATGCAAAGGAGTATCTGGCAAAGCTTGAGGATTTAGAGAGAGAGCAGCAGTCCTTAAAGGAAGAATTATCAGGAAAGCATATTGTTATTTTCCATGAAGCCTATGCCTATGTGGCAGAGGACTACGATATGGAGATTTCCTATACCATGGATTTGGATGAGGAGCGTCAGGTCAGTGCCGGTGAAGTGGCAGATGTGATGGGAGCCATTGAAAAGAATGATATATCAGTGGTGCTGGCAGAAGAACTCTATGGCAAAGATATGGGAGATACGGTAGAACGGGAGACCGATGCGAAAGTATGTTATCTTGATACCTTAACCCGCGGGGAGTATGAAAAGGACAGCTATCTTGATGCAATGAGACATAATATGGAACTGCTGAAGGAGGCTTTTGCAGAATGAGAAAAATAGTAAAACCATGTGGACTGCATTGTATCCGGATTAACCATCTGGGTGTTACTATTGGAGAACAGCAGATATTGTCAGATGTGAATCTGCATATTCATTGTGGAACACTGACGGTACTGATTGGTCGGAACGGAGCAGGAAAATCAACTCTGATCCGGGCTATTTTAAATGACATTCCACACACGGGAAGCATTGAATTTAAGGACCGGGAAAATGGTCATATCCAGAAGCTTAAGATTGGTTATGTACCACAGAATCTAAATATCGAGAAATCCACTCCGGTCAGTGTCTATGATATGATTGCAAGCTATCAGTCCAACCGGCCGGTATTTTTATATAAGAGCAAAAAGCTATATCAGGAAATCAAAGAAAGCTTAAAAATGTTTGAAGCCGAGCATTTGATTGACAAGCAGGTATGTAATCTTTCCGGTGGGGAATTACAGCGTGTACTTCTTTCCATGGCAGTGATGGATGAACCGAATCTGCTGCTTTTGGATGAGCCGGTGTCTGGTATTGACCAGAATGGTATGGAGTTATTTTACCGGAATATCGAATATCTGAAGGAAAATTTTGACCTGGCAGTTTTACTGATTTCCCATGACCTTGATTATGTAAGAAAATATGCAGACCATGTGGTTCTCATAGATGGCAAAGTGCTGACCCAGGGAACACCGAAGGAAGTCTATGACAGTGATGCTTTTAAACAGGTATTTACAGATATGGAGGTGCGGGGATGATAGAATTTTTTACCGCGTGGTGGTCTTATGGATTTATGCGGAATGCATTTATCGCAATCCTGATTATCACACCATTGTTTGGAATCCTTGGAACCATGATTGTAAATAACAAAATGGCATTTTTCTCAGATGCATTAGGTCATTCTGCATTGACGGGAATTGCTCTTGGCGTTGTGATGGGAGTTGCAGATACGACCTTATCCATGATTATTTTTGCAGTAATTTTTGCATTATTACTAAACTATATCAGCAGTAAAGCATCGGCATCCAGAGATACGATTATCTCCGTTTTTTCTTCAGCGTGTATTGCTGTGGGACTGGCCATCTTATCGAAAGGTGGCAATTTCAGCAAATATTCCAGCCTTTTGGTAGGTGATGTTTTAAGCATCTCTAAAAAGGAAATTATTTATCTGATTCTGATTTTTGCGGCAACACTGATTTTCTGGGGCTTGGCATTTAATAAGTTAAATGCGGTAAGCCTGCACCGGGCGCTGGCAAAGAGCCGGGGAATCCGGGTGAAGCTGATAGAAAATATTTTTGCAATTTTTATTGCATTAATTGTAATGCTTTCCATTAAATGGATTGGAATTTTGATCATCAATGCACTGCTGATTCTTCCGGCAGCAGCAAGCCGGAATATTTCGGTCAACATGCGGGAATATCATTTATTTTCCGTTATCTTTTCCCTGTTTTCGGGATTGCTCGGCTTGCTGATTTCCTATTTTACCAATGTTGCAACAGGTCCGATGATTGTGATTGTAGCAACCATCATTTATTTTGCAACTTATGTATACGGAAGGAGAAATGCATGATGAGAACCACGAAAAGAGGAAGAAAAGGCGCACTTTTACTTACCTTTCTTCTGGCAGGAAGTTTACTGCAATCCGCTATGAGAATGAAAGTAAGAGTTACATTATAGATAAAGGGGCATTTCAGATGCCTTATGGTGAGGATACGACGGTGCAGGCACAGCTTGACGACTGGATTGCACAAGAGGATGGAAGTTATCTTGTGACGGCCTCCCTCTTAACCTATAGTGATGCAGAGGGAAGCAGTAACAGAACCTTCCAGTTTATATTAAACGATAATGGATATAAGGATGAACTTCCGGATCCATTATTCTACTATACCATCTCAAACGTCAGTCTGATGGATGATTCTTTTTCGGATCTGACTCAGGAGACGGAAGAAAACTCCCCCGGACAAGAGCCTTCGACCCAAAACGTTTCCGAATAGAATCAATGGCTGCATCCAGTTGCTTTTGCTTATTGGCAGAAGGCATCTGGGTGCAGCTTTTTTTATTGCCATCTGGGAGCGGACTACCGGAAGCTGTACTTTCTGTGGAAATCATGGCAGATGCCGATGAATCGGCTGCATAATCAAAAATAGAAAGCTGCACCGGTGCATCTTCAGGAAGCAGACGGCTGGTACGGATGCCAAGGAGCCGGACAGGTTCACTATTCCAGAGTTGCTGGAAAAGGGAAACGGCAGTTTTATAAAGGGCATCTGTAGTATTTGTGGCTGAGAGGAGACTGCACTGGTGGGAAGTATTCGTAAAATCATGATAGCGGATTTCTACCGTAATACTCTGGGCTAACATTTTTTCTTTCCGGAGGCGCATGGATACAGATTCGGAAAGAGAGAGCAGAACCTTTTTGGCATCTGCTAAGGTGCGGGCGTCCTCCTTTAAAGTGGTGGAATTGCCAATCCCCTTGGCTTCCCGCTTGGTAGAATGCACATGGTCATCTCCGATTCCATTGGCATATTCCCACATCAGTGTGCCGTGGCTTTTGAATTCCTGCCGGAGGTAATCCGGGTCAGTGGCTGCAAGTTCTCCGATGGTACGGATGCCAAGTGCTTTCAACCGGGCAGCACTGGAATGCCCTACCATGTAGAGATCATCCACCGGAAGCGGCCACATTTTTTTTTCAATTTCATCCGGAAAAAGAGTGTGAATCCGATCCGGCTTGGTAAAATCACTTGCCATCTTCGCCAGAAGCTTATTTGGAGCAATTCCAATATTAACGGTAAAACCAAATCGTGATTTAATATTTGCAGAAATGATTTTGGCTGCTGCAAGAGGAGATTCATACCGGTGGGCAATGGGCGTAAAGTCAAGAAAACATTCATCTATGGAAAGCTGCTCGATATCATCGGTGTAGGTATGTAGCAGTTCCATAAGTGCATGGCTTTTTTTCTGGTACATGGCATGATCCGGCGGAACCAGCATAAGGGTAGGACATTTGCGTAAAGCATTGGCAACCGGTTCGCCGGTGACAATCTTATAGGCTTTGGCAGGCACAGACTTGGCAAGAACCACACCGTGTCTTGTAGCAGAGTCACCGCCAATAATTGCCGGTATAGCGCGGATATCTAAAGTTTCACCATGCTCTAGGCGGTCAACAGCACTCCAGCTTAAAAAAGCAGAATTGACATCAATATGAAAGATAATCCGGTGCATAATGCTCCTCCTTTACCGTATTATGGAATTGCCGGCTGTTTACGGGCTTAATACCTTGGATACCTATATTATAAAAGCTTTCCGGTTGAAAAGAAAGGGCTTTTAGTGTATAGTAAGGTTACAAATAAGGGAAAACGCAGCGAGAATAATGGCAGGTGATTGTTTATGAGATTTAAAAGAATCGATGTGGATACGGTGCGCTGTATTATTTCAGAAGAAGAATTAATGGAAAATGGGCTGGAAGTAGATGATTTTCTGCAGAATGACGGAAGAACAGAATCGTTTCTGCGTAAGATTATTTCCATGGCAGAAGAAGAGGTCGGATATAAAGTACAGGGTGGAAATATTACCATTCAGGTTGCAGTACTGCCGGAGCATACACTGGCACTTACTTTTTCGGAGAAGCCGGAGCTTGGCATCAGCAATATGTTGGAAAATCTGAAGTCTGCAGTAGAAAGTCTGGTTAAGAATGCTCCTGATATTGAAAAGCTGAAACAGACGTCAAAAGAGCTGGCAAATCAGAATCATACGGATGAAGGCATTGCAGAAATACAGCCGGAGCAGTCAGATTCCAAGGCGGAAGAAAGCACAGATAAGAAACAGTCTACCGGTGGCTTTACACTAAAAGACTGGAATTTTTATCAGCTTTGCTTTGCAAGCATGGAACGTGCAATTTTTTATGCCAAGGGCGTCCGTCTGGAACTGCCAATGAAGAGCAGTCTTTATTATCTGACCAGGGAGGATGCTTATTATCTTTTGCTTGAGAAGGGAGAACTTAGTGATAAACAGCTTTGTCGTCTTTTAAGTGCTTCTTTGGAATTTGCAGATGATATTTATGCGCATGGACCGACCCGGGCATATATTATGGAGCATGGAAAATGCATTTTGCCGGAGCAGGCGTTAGAACATTTACAGGAAATTTAGACAGACAGAGGAATTGGAATGGAAGAATATAAGGATAAAGCATCTTTTGAAGAATTTTTTAAGCAGAACTATGTCCCACTGGATTATAAATCCATTCGGAATGAGATGCGGGAGGCAGCCGGAGATGGCTGGAGCCTTTTTACCGATGAATACAAATTCCGTGGAAAGATAGATAAGAAAGATTTTATTGTGCATATGACAGGCGATGCCTACTGCACTTTTGAAGAGATTGTGGAAAATGCAATTGATGAGTTGAACAGCGGAATCCTTGACATTGTGATGGAAATCGGCAATGAGATGGAATTTGACAACGATACAGCAGAAATTTATTTTGATACCATTGAAAAGCAGTTGAAGGAAATGTTAGATGCCCTTTATGATGATGTGCTTAAAGATTTATAAAAGCAGATAAAATAAACAGTAAAGATAGAAAAGACCCCGGAAGAACGATTGTATGTAAATTAGTCCTTCCGGGGTTTCTTATATGCCTTTAATATCAATCGGAGAGTTTGCTCATGGCACGGGATTTTTCAGAGCAGGCATTCTGGGCAGCAATTACGGTGCTGCGGAAGGAGCCTTCCTCTAATTTAGCCACAGCAGCAATGGTAGTTCCGGCCGGGGAGCAGACTGCATCCTTTAATTCACCCGGATGTTTACCGGTCTCTAATACCATTTTAGCTGCACCAAGAACGGACTGGGCAGCAAATTTATAAGCCTGGGCACGCGGCATTCCGTCATTAACGGCTGCGTCAGCCATTGCTTCAATAAACATATAGACGTAAGCCGGTGAGGAACCGCTGACTCCGACTACGGCATCCATAAGACTTTCCGGTACAATTTCTGCTTTACCAAAGCTTTCAAAGAGAGAGACAACCATTTTGGATTCTTCTTCTGTGATATGCTCATTTGGGGTAATGGCAGACATGGCTTCCTGAACCATAGCCGGTGTATTTGGCATGGTACGAACCAGTTTAATATCTTTGCTGAATAAAGATTCAATCCGTGAAATGGTCTGTCCGGCAGCAATGGCAACTATGATTTTGTCATCGGTAACACTGTCTTTGATTTCTTTGATGACTGTTTCATAAAGATATGGTTTTACAGCAAGAAAAATGATATCGGATTCTACAGCAACAGTCTCATTGTCTAAGGTGGTGCGGATACCATACTGCTCAGAAAGTGTATCCAGTGTGACCTGGGTTTTCGCACTGGCAATCAGGTGGCTGGCAGGAACCAGACCGGAAGAGATAATTCCGCCAATCATGGCACGACCCATATTACCGCTTCCGATAAAACCAATTTTTTTATCTAACATGATGCATTCTCCTTTTATGAAAGGGGATATCCCAGATGCTACTGGAATATCCCCTTTGATATTGTCTAAGTATAAGTTCAATTAGAAATCTGTTAAGTCAGCGGCTCTTCTCTCTAAGAAAGCACTCATGCCTTCTTTTTTATCATGGGTAGAGCAGGTTACGCCAAACAGGTTAGCTTCCATTTCAACAGCATTCTTGATATCCATATCATATCCGTTGTTGATAGCAGCTTTTGCGATAGATACTGCATAGCTTCCTTTAGAGATAATTTTCTCTGCCATAGCTTTTGCGGTTGGCATTAATTCTTCTTTTGCAACAACTTTGTTTACAAGTCCGATGCGGTATGCTTCGTTTGCATCGATGTTATCGCAGGTGAAGATCATTTCTTTTGCACGTCCCATGCCAACAAGACGGGCAAGTCTCTGTGTACCACCGAATCCTGGGATGATTCCAAGACCACACTCAGGCTGTCCGAATACTGCGTTGTCAGAAGCAATACGGATATCACATGCCATAGAAATTTCGCATCCGCCACCTAAAGCGAATCCATTAACAGCAGCAATAGTTACCTGTCTCATATTCATTAATTTAAAGAATGGAACAGAAGCTTTCATACCGAATGCTCTTGCTTCAGCAGCAGAGAAGTTAACCATCTCAGCGATGTCAGCACCAGCAACGAAAGATTTGAATTCGTTACCTTTCTTATCAGCACCACCGGTTAAGATAACGACTTTGATATCGTCTCTTCCCTCGATTTCGGTAAGAACAGTGTTCAGTTCATCCAATGTTTTGGAATTCAATGCGTTTAATGCTGCAGGTCTAGTAATAGTAAGAACTGCAATTTCGTTTTCAACTGTTAAAGTTAAGTTGTTCATGAAATAGGACCCTCCTGATTGATAAATTATTAACAATGTTTCAATACTTATAATGGTATAACTTTTGGAGGGATTTGTCAATAAAAACTGGTATTTTACAGGGATTGTGCTACAATAGGAAAAGACTTGTCATGTGATTACGCAATGGTTTTTGTGAGGAAGCGGATTTTTGGAATTTTAAGCAGCTTTTCTATAAGATTTTTTGTTGAAAGCAGAATGTATGCAATTCTTAAAAGTGCTTTTTTCTTATTGTTGTCTGTTTTGCCGCCTGCTTTGACCGGATGCCTTTTGTGGTCCGTCTGTTACGGATATCTAAGGCACCTTTAAGCAGCTCTAGGCATTTCTGCTTATAAAGCTGTTTTTCCGGCAACCGGCGCATAGTCACATCCGTGCTCCAATGCGCCTTCCTGGCACATCCATGTGCCAGGATTGCCAGTTAACAAAAGAAATGCCAAGAGCTGCTAGCAAGGCACCTAAATGATATCCGTAATCAGGCGAACCGCAGAAGGCATACTGTCAAACATTGGAAAAACAGGCACTATCCCAAGAGAAAAAAGCACTTTTTTAGAATTGTAGCATTCTGATTTCTAAAAAGGCTATAGAAAAGCTGCTTAAAATTCGAAAACCACTGCTTCTAAAAAATAATTGCGTAATTACATGACAGGACTTGTACAAAGAGAGGTCAATGAAAATGAAAGATACAAAATCATACTTATCAAAAATCGTACAGGATATGCCGGATTCCGGAATCAAGGATTTCTTTGATGTGGCAAATACCATGGAAGGTGCACTTTCACTGGGTGTAGGCGAACCGGATTTCCCGACACCGGAGCATGTAAGAGAGGCAGCGATTGCTTCTATAAAAAAGGGGGATACCAAATACACCGATAACCGCGGAACGGTAGAGCTGCGTGCAGCGGCAGCGGATTATCTGACAAAATTTGATTTGCATTATGATAAACAGGACGAAATACTGATTACCATGGGAGCCAGCGAAGGAATTGATTTAGCTCTTCGGACACTGGTGAATCCGGGAGAGGAAGTCTTAGTGGCAGAACCTTCCTACGTTTCCTATATTCCATGTATTGAATTATGTGGCGGTGTTCCGGTATCATTAAAATTAAGAGCGGAGAATAAATTCCGACTGACCAGAGAACAGTTAGAGGAAAAGATAACGGAGAAATCCAAAGTCTTACTGATTTCCTATCCGAACAATCCGACCGGAGCCATTATGGAAAAGGAAGATTTAGAGGCAATCGCAGAGGTGGTAAAGGAACATGATTTGTTCGTGATTACCGATGAAATCTATGCAGAATTAACCTATGGAAAAAAACATGTTTCCATCGCATCTCTTCCGGGCATGTATGAGCGCTGCGTTGTATTAAACGGATTTTCCAAAGCATTTGCCATGACCGGATGGCGTATGGGAATTGCAGCAGGACCAAAGGATGTTATTTTCCATATGAATAAAATACATCAGTTTACAACTATGTCAGCAGGAACCACCAGCCAGTATGCGGCATTGGAAGCATTGACCAGTCCGGTGAGAGATGAAGAGATTGCAGTCATGCGGGAAGAGTATGATGCCAGAAGAACACTGATGGTAGAGGGATTCCGTAAGATGGGATTATCCGTAGCAGAACCGGAAGGCGCATTCTATGTATTTCCGGACATTCGAAAAACAGGACTTACCAGTGAAGAATTCTGTAACCGCCTGTTGCAGGAACAGAAGGTAGCCGTTATCCCGGGAAATGCCTTCGGTACATGCGGAGAAGGCTTTGTACGGTGCTCCTATGCATATTCGCAGGATGTCATTCGTGCCTGTCTGGAGAAAATTGCTGAATTCGTAGCACAGTTCTAATAATTGGAAAATTATTATGTGATGCATTTGATTTACGTGAGTAGATGGTATTGTTGATAAGATACCCGGACAGTCCGTTAAGTAAGGATGCCTGATAAAGGCGGTTAGTGGCACTTGGAATTTCGTCCGGCATCCGGCAACGCTGGCACAGGGATGTGCCAGCGAGGTGCATATGAACATGGATGTGAATTTGCACCGGTTGCCAGCGAAGGCTGTATCCCTTCGAAATTCTTAGTGCCACTTATCGGCTTTATGTGGCATCAGAACTTAACGGACTGCCGGGATATGCTCGGTTCAAACTATCGATAGCAACGTACAACCCTGCACCCACGAAACAGAAATAGAATTAGAAAGAGGAACCATGAGAGAACCATTTGACCTGACAACCCTGATAGAACCATTATTAAATTGGTTTAAAGACCATGCCAGAGTGTTGCCCTGGCGCAATGAGCCGACCCCATACCGGGTGTGGGTGTCTGAAATTATGCTGCAGCAGACCAGAGTGGAAGCGGTAAAACCATATTTTGACCGGTTTTTAAAGGAGCTGCCGGATGTGGCAGCACTTTCAGACTGCCCGGAGGAGAAGCTTTTGAAACTCTGGGAAGGACTTGGATACTACAACCGGGTGAGAAATATGCAGATTGCGGCACAGACGGTCATGGAGAATTATCATGGAGAGCTTCCGGCAGATTATGAGGCACTGATAAAGTTGAAAGGAATTGGTCATTATACGGCAGGTGCCATCGCATCTATCGCATTTGGCATTCCGGTACCGGCGGTGGATGGAAATGTGCTCCGTGTCATATCCCGGGTAACAGAGGATGATGCGGATATCATGAAAGCATCTGTGCGGACGGCAATGGAGAAGGACTTATTGGAAATTATGCCGGAAAACAGGGCGGGAGCTTTTAACCAGGCACTGATGGAGCTTGGTGCAACGGTATGTCTGCCGAATGGGGCACCTTTATGCGAAGCATGTCCTTGGAAAGAAGTCTGCCGGGCACAAAAGAGTGGACGCTGGAGAGAACTTCCGGTAAAGAGCAAGGCGAAGGCAAGAAGGATAGAGGACAGAACAGTTCTTGTTATAAAGGCAGAGGATAAGGTCCTTTTGCATAAACGGGCCAACAAGGGACTTTTAGCTGGACTCTATGAATTTCCAAATGTGGAAGGGCATCTTAAGGAAGAGGAAGTTATTACCTATCTTAAGAAAATGGGGTTGTCACCGATTCGTTTGAAAAAATTAGAAGACAGCAGGCATATTTTTTCCCATATTGAATGGCATATGACAGGATATGCAGTGCAGATTGATGAGACAGAGCAGGAGTATCAGAATATGCTCTTTGTGAATGTGAAAGAAACGGAAGAACAGTATCCGATTCCGGCAGCATTTTCCAGATACACGGGATATATGAACATTCGTCTTGGAAATGACAGATATAAGGAAGAATAGCAGAAAAGCCATAGAAAAAAGAGGGAGCCGGTGATTATCACCGGCCTTTCATATGAAAAAGATTTTTTATGGTAAGTGTTAAAAACACTATTTTTTGGGAGGAACCTTGCATCAGATGCAAGGTCTATGAAAAAATAAAATTATCGCTTTTTTCTTTCTCAGCTTAGTTATAGTATAAAAGCAGAATGTGAAAACAATATGCCCGGATTGTTAGAAGGCTGTAAATAAAATATGAATAAATTGTAAACGAAGTGCCTTAAAGAAATCCTAAGAAAAAATGAATTGGAAAACAAATGACAAATGTGTATAATTGAATGAGGATTACCAAGGGGAAGGAGAACAGAAATGTACGACAGCATTGTAATCGGAGCCGGAATCGCCGGCAGTGTGGCAGCAAGAAAGCTGGCAGAAGAAGGAAAGCAGAAGGTTCTTTTATTGGAACGGAGAAATCATATTGCAGGAAACTGTTATGACAGACCGGATGACCATGGAATTGTAATACATGAATATGGTCCACATATTTTTCATACAAATAAGGAAGAAGTATATCAGTATCTGTCAAGATTTACAGACTGGTATTTCTTTGGTCATGAGGTAGTAGCAAATGTGCATGGGACACTGATTCCGGTACCATTTAACCTGAATACTTTACATATGGTTTATGGGAAAGAGCAGGCAGACCGGTTAGAGCAGAAGCTGATTGCCGCATACGGAGAGGGAAGCCGGGTTCCGATTATGAAATTACGGGAAAATGAAGATGCAGATATCCGGAAGATTGCGGATTATGTATACGAAAATATTTTCCTTTATTATACGATGAAGCAGTGGGGGCAGAAACCAGAGGAGATAAGCCCGGAAGTAACAGGACGTGTGCCGGTGCTGATTTCTTATGATAACAGATATTTCCAGGATAAATATCAGGGTATGCCAAAGGAAGGTTATACCGCAATGTTCGAAAAGATGTTAGACCATCCGGATATTGAGGTAAGGACTGGTGTAGATGCCGGAGAGGTACTGAAATTTACAGAGGACGGCATTTATTTTGATGGAAAGAAATTCGAAGGAAATGTCATTTATACCGGAGCACTGGATGAGTTGTTTGCATGCTGTTATGGAAGGCTGCCATATCGTTCCCTCCGCTTTGATTTTGAATATTATGACAAACCGGATTATCAGGGACACAGTGTTGTAAATTATACGGTAAGCGAGGATTATACCAGAATTACGGAGTTTAAGTATCTGACCGGGCAGCAGGCAGATGGAACCACGATTGTAAAGGAATATCCATTTGCATACAGTGGAGCAGAAGGAGAGATTCCTTATTATGCCATTTTAAATGAAGAAAATCAGTCATTATATGAAAAATATAAAGCACTGACCGGAAAATATCCGAATATGCATCTTTTGGGAAGACTGGCAGAATACAAATATTATAATATTGATGCCATGACAGAGAAAGCATTAGAACTTACCAAAGAACTTTTAAAATAAAATGTTTCGAAAAACGATTGGAGAAAAAGAATGAAATTATTATCAGTAACCATTCCATGTTACAATTCACAGGATTATATGGAACATTGTATTGAAACACTGCTGACAGGTGGAGAAGATGTGGAGATTTTAATCGTAGATGACGGCTCAAAGGATGCAACAGCAGAGATTGCTGACCGTTATCAGAAGAAATATCCTACTATTATTAAGGCAATCCATCAGGAAAATGGTGGACACGGTGCAGCTGTAAATACCGGTATTGCCAATGCAACCGGACTGTATTTTAAAGTGGTAGACAGTGATGACTGGGTAGATGAAGAGAGCTATCACAAGATTCTTGCTAAATTACGGGAACTTGTGGGCGGAAGTACTACTCTTGATATGTTTATCAGCAATTTCGTATATGAGAAGCAGGGCGCAGAGCATAAAAAAGTAATGAAATATACCAGAATGTTCCCGGAAAATGAAGTCTTTACCTGGTCTGATGTAAGGCATATCAGCAAGGGACATTATATTCTGATGCATTCTGTTATTTACCGTACTCAGTTATTAAAGGATTGTGGACTTGAGCTGCCAAGACACACCTTCTATGTGGATAATCTTTTTGTATACAATCCATTGCCATATGTAAAGACCATGTATTATATGAATGTGGATTTCTATCGTTATTTTATCGGAAGGGAAGACCAGTCTGTCAATGAAAAAGTTATGATTGGAAGAATTGATCAGCAGATTAAGGTAAATAAACTGATGATAGAAGAAGTGAATTTGTGGAAAATTGCAAACCCAAAATTAAGAAAATATATGTTTAATTACCTTGAAATTATTACTGTAGTATCAACAGTACTTTGCCTGCGTTCCGAGACAGAAGAAAATCTCATGAAGAAACGGGAACTGTGGTCTTATATCAAAGGTTATGATCTTCGTCTCTTCCATCATTTAAGAAGGGGGATTTTAGGACAGTCCATGAATCTTCCGGGTAAGGGTGGAAGAAAGATTTCTGTTGCAGCATATAAGCTGACCCAGAAGATTGTGGGATTCAACTAAGCTGAAAAAAATGTGAATAAACGAGTGTATGCTGTAGAAAAGAAAAACAACAGAGGGCATTATTGCTTATATAAAGAAACCACCTTATGCCGGGAATGATATGAAAACGGTAAAGGCGGTTTCTTTTTTATGCGAGTAACGAGAAAAATTGCATGCTCGCAAAGAGTGTTTCTTGTAGTTACATATGCTCTTTATTTAAGAGAGCAGTTTTCATTTCATATAATTTGTCGGATAAATCAACGTAGATTTCCTGTGGATTTACGAAACGTTTTGTTTCATCCCAGATGGTATCTTTTTCTCTGGTGCAGTAACGCTGAATATCCATAACACTTGGAGATTCGTAAACACATTCGCCCTTCTGGAAAACCGGAACAAGAAGTTCACGCAGCGTATAGCTTCCGCCAGGAAGAGTTGTTTTCTTCCATGGGGCGTTCGGGTCAAAGAGCTTCATGTCCTTGGATTCATCAAAGACTTCGCCCACCAGACAGATAAGGTCAGCCTTAATCTTACCGGTTTCTTTATCATAAATACGATAAACAGTTTTATTGCCAGGATTTGTAACTTTTTCCACATTTTCGGAAAGCTTAATCTTTGGAATGAATTCACCGGCTTCATTCTGGATAGCAGCCAGCTTGTATACACCGCCGAAAGCAGGATTGTCTTTGGAAGTAATTAAGTTGGTTCCAACACCCCAGGAAGTAATGGTAGCCCCCTGAATCTTTAAGCTTTCAATCAGATACTCATCCAGATCATTGGAAGCGGAGATAACTGCGTCCGGGAATCCGGCATCATCTAACATTTTGCGGACTTTCTTGGAAAGATAAGCAAGGTCGCCACTGTCCATACGGATTCCGTAGTAGGTAAGCGGAATGCCGGCATCTCTCATTTCTTTAAATACCTTGATGGCATTTGGCATACCGGATTTTAAAGTATCATAGGTATCGACAAGAAGGATGCAGGCAGATGGATAAAGCTCTGCATATTTCTTGAAGGCGGTATATTCATCCGGGAAACTCATAATCCAGCTATGGGCGTGGGTTCCAAGTACCGGGACGTCAAACATCTGACCGGCAAGGACGTTGGAAGTACCTTTACAGCCGCCGATAACAGCAGCTCTGGCACCGTAGGTTCCGGAATCAGGACCCTGGGCGCGTCTTAAACCAAATTCCATGACGCCATCGCCCTGGGCAGCGTAGCATACGCGGGCAGCCTTGGTGGCAATCAGGCTCTGGTGGTTGATGATATTTAAGACTGCAGTTTCGATTAACTGGGCTTCCATAATCGGAGCAACCACTTTTACAAGAGGCTCTCTTGGAAAAATCAGAGTTCCTTCCGGAATTGCATAGATATCACCGGAGAATTTAAAGTTACTTAAATAAGTTAAAAAGTCTTCATCAAAGATGGATAAACTTCTTAAATAGGAAATATCCTCTTCGTCAAAATGAAGATTCTTGATATAGTCAATCATCTGGTCTAATCCCGCGCAGACTGCATAACCGCCATCACATGGATTGGTGCGGTAAAAAGCGTCAAAAACAGCCACATCACGGTTGCCGGTTTTAAAGTATCCCTGCATCATTGTCATCTCATAAAGATCAGTCAACAATGTCAAATTTAATGTACTCATATGTGATATTCCTTTCTTTTACATCTGTAAATACAGGTGTCTTGTCAGATGAATTATAGACTTTTACTTACAAAAAAGCAAGTAATGAGTATAAATATGCTTCATTATAACCATTTTTTTCGGATTTGCAAAGTTTATGATAAAATATATGAGAAAAAATTTATAAAAATTTTATAATTTCATTTATTTTTCTTGTAATGGGGGTAGGCATTTGTTACAATAAATGGGAGAAAATATTTTATACTAATGGAGGATGTATTATAATGAGTGAAGAAAATTTCAACACTGAAAATGGAACGAATGAGCAGACATATAGCCAGCCACAGCAGACATATAGCCAGCCACAGCAGACATATAGTCAGCCACAGCAGACATATAGCCAGCCACAGCAGGCATATGAACAGCCACAGCAGAATTATGACCAGCAGGCTTATAACCAGAATCAGCAGTATGCACAGCAGAACTATGGTTATGACCAGTCCCAGCAGGGATATGGAACTTATCAGCAGCCACAGCAGCAGGCATATGGAAGCTTCGACCAGACACAGTATGGTTACAACCAGCCGGCTTCATCCGGAAAAGGAATGGCAATTGCATCCATGGTACTGGGAATTGTATCCATCCCGGCAATCTGTTTCTGGATTGTAGGACTTCCTTGTGCAATTGTAGGATTAATCCTTGGCATTCTTTATAATAAGAAAAACGAGCATTCCCCAATGGCAACAGCAGGTATTGTCTGCAGTATTATTACCATTGCACTTCTGGTGCTGGTACTTATCCTGTACATCGTTGGTGCAGTATCATTAAGTTCTTTGGGATATAGCTACTATTATTAAAAAGGAATTGGTGAAGCAGAATGTATCCAGATAACAGGAATCCATATCCGTTGAATCAAAATCAGAATCCGCAGTATGGGAATCCATACCCGCCGAATCAGAACCAGAATCCGCAGTATGGGAATCCGTACCCGCCAAATTACAATCAGCGTCCGGCAGATAACCGGAAAGAGGAGCCGGGAAAAGGTTTCGCAGTTGCATCCATGGTGTTGGGGCTGATTTCACTGGTATTATTTTGCACCGGAATCAATATTATAACTGCAATTCTGGCAATTGTTTTTGGAATTATACATCTGGTGAAACAAAAACAGAACCCTGGAATGGCAGTTGCAGGTATTGTAACAGCTGTAGTTGGTATACTTGCATTTGTAACGTACTGGCTTTTGATTATTCATGCAGCAGGCAGAACCAGTGGGCCGGATGAATTCCTAAGACGTTATGAATATCAGTTTGATGGTGAAATGAAAGCACCGGATGACTATCAGGATTTAGAGGATTATCTGCAGCATAATTTTGAGAATTTTTAAGAAGAACATAAGAAGCATTGAATGGAGAATCAAATCTGTTCAGTGCTTTTTGCTTCATTTACCTGGAAATACCGGAAAGTAAAAGGAAAGCACTAACCGTTGAAAAAAATAGTGCTTGACGCACAGGCACACAAGTGTAATAATACAATAGTACAATCAAGACGATAACTGAAAGGAGAAGTTATGGAGGAGATTATGAAGGTAAAGGGTCTCAATAAGACCTTTACATTATCCCAGAAACAACAAAAGATTGAGAAAACCAATGAGAAGAAGCGAATTGCAGTGCATGATTTATCATTTACTTCTTATCGGGGAGAGGTGTTTGGACTGCTTGGACCAAACGGAGCCGGAAAGACAACCACACTTCGTATGCTGGCAACACTGATTAAACCGGATTCCGGAGATGCTGTTTTAGATGGCAGCAGTATTGTTAATGCACCGGAAGAAGTACGTGGCAAGATCGGCTTTCTGACCAGTGAACTGAAATTAGAGGGCTTTTTTACACCAAATTATTTATATAATTTCTTTTCGGATTTATATGGAGTAGAGCCGGCTGTCCGGGATGAAAGAAAGAAGAGACTTTTTGACCGCTTCGGCATCACACAGTTTGCAGAAGTGAAAGTAAAGGATATGTCTACCGGTATGAAACAGAAGGTTTCTTTGGTTATTTCCTTAGTCCATGACCCGGAAATCATTATCTTTGATGAACCGACCAACGGCCTTGATGTTCTGACAGCCAAAGTGGTAACGGATTTCCTGTTAGAGCTTAAGAAAGAAGGAAAGAGCATCATCGTTTCTACCCACATTTTCAGCCTGATTGAGAAAATCTGTGACAGAGTCGGAATTATCATCAAGGGAGAAATGATTATCTGCGATACATTAGAGGCAGTGAAAAATGGCAAATCATTAGAAGACAGATTCTTTGAAATCTATGAAGAAACGGTAGGTGAAGCAGAATGAGAAACAATCTTATGACAATTATAAAGAAAGAACTTGCCCGCTTCTTCGGGGATAAGAGAATGGTATTTACGACTATTTTAATGCCGGGCTTACTGATTTATATCATGTACAGCTTCATGGGAAGTGGACTGACCTCCAGATTCGAAGCAGATGAGGATTATACTTACCGTATTTATGCAGAAAATATGCCATCTACTGTTTCTTCCATGATAAAGGGCAGTGATATTAAATTGGAATATTTAGACAGAGATGGCATCAGCGAAGAGGATATGAAGCAGGCAGTAACTGATAAAGATGCCGAACTTCTGATGGTATTTCCAGAGAATTTTGAAGCGGATGTGCAGGCATATGACAGTATGACAGCAACTACACCGGCTCCGCAGGTAGCCTTATATTATAATTCTGCAGATACCGAATCCACAGCATGTTACCAGATTATGACTGCAGTATTAGATGGATATGAAGCTTCTATGGCAAACAAGTTTGATGTCAACAGCGGGGACGAAGAATATGACCTTGCCAGCAAGGAAGACAGCACCGGACAGATTTTCTCCATGATGCTTCCAATGCTGCTTATGATATTCCTTTTCTCAGGATGTATGGCAATTGCACCGGAATCCATAGCAGGGGAAAAGGAGAGAGGAACTATTGCTACCTTATTGGTAACACCGATGAAACGTGGACAGCTTGCCATGGGTAAAATCATCAGCCTTGGTATTATCGGACTTTTAAGTGGAATTTCCAGTTTTGTGGGTACCATGTTATCCCTTCCAAAATTAATGGGAACAGAATCCAATGCAATGGATGCCAGCGTATACAGCGTCACCGATTATATCCTTTTATTGCTGGTGATTCTTACCACAGTACTGGTACTGGTTGGAGCATTAGCTGTAATTTCAGCATTTGCAAAGACAGTAAAGGAAGCAGGTTCCATGATTATGCCGCTGATGGTTGTGGTAATGGTAATTTCCATTACATCCATGCTTGGAAGCGGGGCACCGAAGGAATTTTACTGGTATCTGATTCCTTTCTATAACAGCGTGCAGGGCATGACCGGAATTTTTGATTTCTCCTACAGCGGAATCAATATTGTGGCATGTCTTGTCAGCAACCTTATTTATACCGGTATTTTATCAACGGTACTGGCGAAAATGTTTGGCAGTGAGAAAATTATGTATTCCTAGAAAAAAATACTAGACAAATAGCTTTTATAGGACTAAAATAATGAAAAAACATAGAACAATAGAAAGCTATAACACCAGGTTATAACATCTATTTGCGACAAATGAATGGAGGATGTTATTATGGAAAAGAAGGACTTAGACTGGTCTAATCTTGGATTCGGTTATGTAAAGACCGATAAGAGATATGTATCAAATTTCAAAAACGGAGCATGGGATGAGGGAGCTTTAACCGATGATGCAGATATTGTATTGAATGAATGCGCAGGTGTATTCCAGTATGCACAGACCGTATTTGAAGGATTGAAAGCATATACAACAGAGGATGGACATATCGTTACTTTCCGACCTGACTTAAATGCAAGCCGTCTTGCAGATTCAGCACGCAGACTGGAAATGCCGGTATTCCCGGAAGAGCGTTTTGTAGATGCAGTACAGAAGGTAGTAGAAGCAAATGCAGCATATGTTCCACCATATGGTTCTGGTGCAACACTTTACATCAGACCATACATGATGGGAACAAATCCTGTAATCGGTGTAAAACCAGCGGATGAATATCAGTTCCGTATGTTCTGTACACCGGTAGGACCATATTTCAAGGGTGGCGCAAAGCCAATTACCATCCGTGTCAGTGACTATGACCGTGCAGCACCTTGCGGAACCGGTAATATCAAAGCTGGTCTGAATTACGCAATGAGTCTTCATGCAATCGTAACTGCACATGCAGACGGATTTGATGAGAATATGTACTTGGATCCTAAGACAAGAACTAAGGTAGAAGAGACAGGTGGAGCAAACTTCATCTTCGTTACCAAGGATAATAAACTTGTTACACCGAAGTCAGATTCTATTCTGCCATCCATTACACGTCGTTCACTGGTATATGTTGCAGAACATTATCTTGGAATGAAAGTAGAACACAGAGAAGTATACTTCGATGAAGTAAAAGACTTCGCAGAGGCAGGACTTTGCGGAACAGCAGCAGTTATTTCTCCAATCGGAAAGATTGTTGACCACGGCAAAGAAATCTTAATTCCAAGTGGAATGGAAGAAATGGGACCTGTAACAAAGAAACTTTATGATACTCTGACTGGAATCCAGATGGGACGTATCGAAGCTCCAGAAGGATGGATTAAGAGAATCCTGTAAGAGACATATTGTAAATGAAATATAAGAAACACGCATTGCGGGTTTCCTACATAAACGAGAGGCGGTATCCGGAAGGATGCTGCCTCGTTTTGTGTTGCTCAGTATTTGTAAGAAGCTGCCAGAAATCTGTAAGAAGCTCCCGGTGGCAGCATCTGTAGATATAGAAAATTTGAAAATAGGAATTGACATTTAAAAATACAGGTTCTATACTTATTAAGAATATGAAAAGACGATGACGAAGAGAGTAGTTTTCCATGGAAAGTCAAAGAGAGCCGGGGCAGGTGGAAACCGGCATGAGTAAATGGAAAATGAAAATCACTTCCAAGTTGCAGTTCGAACAGGCAAAGCTGCGTTAGTAGAAACTGACGGATTTCCCCCGTTATGGGAACGTATATGCGAAGCAGAAAGCTTCAAGTATGTTGTAACAAGGTGGTTAGAAACGACAGGCGCGCGTCCTTATTACAGGACGGCGCCTTTTTTACTTTACAGGAAATTGCTTTCCTGTAAAGTAAAAAACGCTCCGCGAGGATGCACACTGCAGCGTATAAGGTAGATGTCGCAAGCGATCGCCGCAGGCGCGAGAATGTGCCAAGGCACATTCTTTTTTACGCGGCTAGCGAGAAACTGAAAATTTTAAAGGAGGACTAACATGTACGAAAAAGTTTCCCCAAATCTGAATTTTGTGGACAGAGAAAAACAGACCGTAAAATTCTGGAAAGAAAATGACATTTTTAAGAAAAGTATGGAGAACCGGAAAGAAGGCGAGACCTATACTTTCTATGATGGACCGCCAACTGCAAATGGTAAGCCACATATCGGTCATGTATTAACCCGTGTTATCAAGGATATGATTCCAAGATACCAGACCATGAAGGGCAAATATGTCCCACGTAAAGCCGGATGGGATACCCATGGACTTCCGGTAGAGCTGGAAGTAGAAAAGCTTTTAGGATTAAACGGAAAAGAGCAGATTGAAGAATATGGTATGGAGCCATTCATCAAGAAATGTAAAGAATCCGTATGGAAATACAAAGGAATGTGGGAAGATTTTTCAGGAACCGTTGGATTCTGGGCTGATATGGATAACCCATATGTAACCTATGATGATAATTTCATTGAATCTGAGTGGTGGGCTCTTAAGAAAATCTGGGATAAGAAGCTGTTATACAAAGGTTTCAAGATTGTTCCTTACTGCCCGAGATGTGGAACTCCGCTTTCTTCTCAGGAAGTAGCACAGGGATATAAGACGGTAAAAGAACGTTCCGCAATCGTAAGATTCAAAGTAATCGGAGAAGATGCATATTTCCTGGCATGGACCACAACTCCATGGACACTTCCATCTAACGTTGCACTTTGTGTAAACCCGGACGAGACTTACTGTAAAGTAAAAGCTGCTGACGGATATACTTATTATATGGCAGAAGCACTGTTAGATAAGGTACTTGGCAAATTTGCGGATGAAGAAAATGGCGTAAAAGCATATGAAGTATTGGATACTTTCCCAGGAAAGTCATTAGAGTACAAGGAATATGAGCCATTATTTGACTGCGCAAAGGAAATCTGTGAGAAACAGCATAAGAAAGGCTACTATGTAACCTGTGATACTTATGTAACCATGACAGATGGTACCGGTATCGTTCATATCGCACCTGCATTTGGTGAAGACGATGCCCAGGTTGGACGTAGATACGAACTTCCATTTGTCCAGCTGGTAGACGGAAAAGGAGAACTTACCAAAGAAACTCCATATGCCGGTGTATTTGTAAAGAAAGCAGACCCAATGGTATTAAAAGACCTGGAAGAAAAAGGACTGCTCTTTGATGCACCAAAATTTGAACATGAATATCCACACTGCTGGCGTTGTGATACTCCGCTGATTTACTATGCAAGAGAATCCTGGTTCATTAAGATGACCGCTGTAAAAGAGGATTTGATCCGCAATAACAATACCGTAAACTGGATTCCGGAATCTATCGGAAAAGGACGTTTCGGTGACTGGCTTGAAAATATTCAGGACTGGGGTATTTCCCGTAACCGTTACTGGGGAACTCCGCTTCCTGTATGGGAGTGTTCCTGTGGACATCAGGAGTGTATCGGAAGCCGTGCAGAATTAGCAGAGCGCAGTGGTAACCCGGATGATGCCAAAGTAGAATTACATCGTCCATACATTGATGCAGTAACCTTCAAGTGCCCGGATTGTGGCGGCGAAATGCATCGTGTACCGGAAGTAATTGACTGCTGGTTTGACTCAGGAGCAATGCCATTTGCACAGCATCATTATCCATTTGAAAATGAAGACCTCTTTAAACAGCAGTTCCCTGCACAGTTTATTTCCGAGGCAGTAGACCAGACCCGTGGATGGTTCTATTCCCTGATGGCAGAGTCTACCTTATTATTTAATAAAGCACCATATGAAAATGTTATCGTATTGGGACATGTACAGGATGAAAATGGACAGAAGATGAGTAAGTCCAAAGGAAATGCCGTTGACCCGTTTGATGCATTAGAGACTTACGGAGCAGATGCAATCCGCTGGTATTTCTACATCAATTCTGCACCATGGCTGCCAAACCGTTTCCATGGAAAGGCAGTACAGGAAGGACAGCGTAAATTCCTTGGAACACTTTGGAATACTTATGCATTCTTCGTGTTGTATGCAAATATTGATGAATTTGATGCAACCAAATATACACTGGATTATGAGAAACTTTCCGTTATGGATAAATGGCTTCTCTCCAAACTCAATACACTGATTAAGACTGTAGATAATAATCTGGGTAATTATCGTATTCCGGAAGCTGCAAGAGCACTGGATGAATTTGTAGATGAGATGAGTAACTGGTATGTAAGACGTTGTCGTGAGCGTTTCTGGGCAAAGGGCATGGAGCAGGATAAAATCAATGCATATATGACTCTTTATACTGCACTGGTAACTGTATGCAAGGTAGCAGCGCCGATGATTCCTTTCATGACAGAAGAAATTTACCAGAACCTGGTATGCAGCATCGACAAGAGTGCGCCGGAAAGCATCCATCTTTGCGACTATCCGGTGGCAAACGAGAGCTGGATAGACAGTGAATTAGAGAAAAATATGGACGAAGTATTGAAAATCGTTGTTATGGGCCGTGCCTGCAGAAATACTGCAAATATCAAGAACCGTCAGCCGATTGGAAATATGTTTGTAAAAGCACCATTTGAATTATCCGAATACTTTACAGAGATTATCGAAGATGAGCTGAATGTAAAGAAAGTGACATTTACAGAGGATGTCAGTGCATATACTAGCTATACCTTCAAACCACAGCTTCGTACCGTTGGACCGAAATTCGGTAAATATTTAGGCCAGATTCAGAAAGCACTTGCAGAATTAGACGGCAACAAGGCAATGGCTGAGCTTAAGAGCACAGGTGCACTGAAACTTGACAGTATAAGCGACGAAGTTGTATTATATGAAGAGGATTTACTTATCACCATGACACAGCAGGAAGGTTACATGACAGAAGGTGATAATGAAGTGACCGTAGTTCTTGATACGAACCTTACTCCGGAACTTTTAGAGGAAGGAATGGTAAGAGAATTAATCAGCAAAATCCAGACAATGCGTAAGGAAGCAGGATTTGAAGTAATGGATAAAATTACTGTTTCTTATAAGGCAGATCAGAAAGTAAAAGACATCTTTGCAAAATATGGGGAAGAAATTGCAAAAGAAGTTCTGGCTGAGAGCGTTGTGGCTGATACGGTGAACGGATATCAGAAAGAATGGAACATTAATGGTGAAACAGTTGTGCTTGGCGTGGAAAAGAAATAAGCAGAATAAAGATAAGGGAGCGGAGCCGACAGTGGCTTGCTCCCTTTTTGCACAAAAAACACCGGAATCGAAACAAAAGGAGAACATTATGAAAAGCAAAATGTTTGAAAAGGAAACCTTCAAAAAAGAGGTAGTTGAGAACGTAAAATACCTCTATCGTAAGACAATGGATGAAGCAAGCGAGCAGGAAATTTTCCAGGCAGTATCCTACGTTGTAAAAGATGTAATCATTGACCAGTGGCTTGCAACCCAGCAGGAATTTGATAAAGCAGATCCAAAGATTGTATACTATATGTCCATGGAGTTCTTAATGGGCCGTGCATTAGGCAATAACCTGATTAACCTAACTGTGTACAATGAAGTGAAAGAAGCTTTAGAGGAAATGGGAATCAACTTAAATGCCATAGAGGATCAGGAGCCGGACCCGGCACTTGGAAATGGTGGACTGGGAAGACTTGCTGCCTGCTTTATGGAATCTTTGGCAACTCTGGGATATCCGGCATATGGTTGTGGAATCCGTTACCATTATGGAATGTTCCGTCAGAAAATAGAGAATGGTTATCAGGTAGAAGAGCCGGATAACTGGTTACAGAATGGATATCCATTTGAATTAAAACGTCCGGAATACAATTTCGAAGTAAAATTTGGTGGATATGTACGTGCAGAGGCACAGCCAGATGGAAGAACCAGATTCGTACAGGAAGGCTATCAGTCCGTAAAAGCAATTCCTTATGATATGCCAATCGTAGGTTATAACAATAATGTAGTAAATACATTGATGATCTGGGATGCAGAGCCAATGGAATGCTTCGAGCTGGATTCCTTTGATAAAGGTGATTATCATCGTGCAATCGAACAGCAGAACCTTGCAAAGAACTTAGTAGAAGTTCTCTATCCGAATGATAACCATATCGCAGGAAAAGAGCTTCGTTTAAAACAGCAGTACTTCTTTGTATCTGCCAGCTTACAGCGTGCTATTGCAAGATTTAAGAAGAATCATCCAGATATCCATATGCTTCCTGAAAAAGCAGTATTCCAGATGAATGATACCCATCCAACCGTAGCAGTTGCAGAGTTAATGCGTATCTTACTGGATGAAGAAGGTTTAGAGTGGGATGATGCATGGAATATTACAACAAAATGTTGTGCATATACCAACCATACCATCATGGCAGAAGCATTAGAGAAATGGCCAATCGAGATTTTCTCAAGACTGCTTCCTAGAATTTACCAGATTGTAGAAGAAATCAACCGTCGTTTTGTACTGGAAATCCAGCAGAAATATCCTGGAGACAACCACAAGGTTGAGAAGATGGCAATTGTATATGATGGTCAGGTAAAAATGGCTCATCTGGCAATCTGTGCAGGATATTCTGTAAATGGTGTAGCGGCACTTCATACAGAAATCCTTAAGAAACAGGAATTAAAAGATTTCTACGAGATGTTCCCGGAGAAATTTAATAATAAGACCAATGGTATTACACAGCGTCGTTTCTTAATGCATGGAGATCCATTACTTGCAGACTGGGTAACCAAATATGTTGGAAAAGACTGGATTACAGACCTTTCCCGCATCAAGAGATTAGAGTTCTATGCAGATGATGAAAAGGTTCAGCAGGAATTCTTAAATATCAAATATCAGAACAAGCTGCGTCTTGCATCTTATATCGAAGAACACAACGGAATTGAAGTAAATCCTCGTTCTATCTTTGATGTACAGGTAAAACGTCTGCATGAGTATAAACGCCAGCTCTTAAATATTCTTCATGTAATGTATCTTTATAATGAATTAAAAGAGCATCCGGATATGGAATTCATTCCAAGAACTTTCATTTTCGGAGCAAAAGCAGCAGCAGGCTACCGCAATGCAAAACTTACCATCAAATTAATCAACTCTGTTGCAGATGTCATCAACAATGATAAGTCTATCAACGGAAAGATTAAGGTTGTATTTATCGAAGACTACAAGGTATCCAATGCAGAGATTATTTTTGCAGCAGCAGATGTCAGCGAGCAGATTTCTACCGCAAGTAAGGAAGCTTCCGGAACCGGTAATATGAAGTTCATGCTGAATGGAGCGCTTACTATCGGAACCATGGATGGTGCAAACGTTGAGATGGCAGAAGAAGTCGGCAAAGAAAACATGTTTATCTTCGGTATGAGCTCTGACGAAGTGATTGCTCATGAGCAGAAACGCGATTATGACCCAATGCAGATTTTCAACAATGATCAGGATGTCCGTAAAGTTCTGATGCAGTTAATCAACGGATTTTATTCACCAAATGATCCGGAATTGTTCCGTGACCTTTACAACTCACTGCTGAATACACAGTGCACACAGTACGCAGATACTTACTTTATTCTGGCAGACTTCCGTTCTTATGTGGAAGCACAGAAGAAGATTAATGCTGCATATGCAGATGAAAAAGAATGGGCTAGAAAGGCAATCTTAAATATTGCAGCTTCCGGCAAATTCTCATCTGACCGTACGATTCAGGAATATGTGGATGATATCTGGCACCTGAACAAAATCACTGTTACAGTAGATGACAAAGCAGAATAAAATTAAGAAATAAGAGCATAAGCATAAAAACAGAAAGAGGCAGCAGCCCGGCAGGGTTGTTGCCTCTTTCTGCTTTAAGACGTTAGGCATCCGTAAGAAGCACCGGTGACAGATTCTGTGAGGTTTAAGCTACTGGGAAAAATTTACTTGTATTCAAAGAACTTATTTGTTACAATCAACACAAAGCATATATTCTGATTTTCGAATGGTGAAAGCCAGTCTAAATTTCTAGTATCAATTCAATGAATTCTATGCTTTTAAATTCTAATAACAATTAATAAACGCATAGTGCATTGAAGAGGCGGAAGTTTAGGAAAATATGAGATATATGCAATCCTGCTTTTCACTGCATTATGGGAAAAGGAGGAAAAATGAGAACTTTAGAAGAACTGAATCTGGTGGATGACTTTTTAGTAAACAGCTTAACCAGTCACAAAATTTATGGGGAACAGTCAGCGAGGTATATTTTGGAATGCATTCTGCATCGACAGATAGGAAAGCTTACGGTAGTGCCACAGCGTTTCTTTTGCGGAGAGAATACAGAAACCCACGGAATCCGGCTGGATGTATATCTGGATGAAGAGAATGGTGAAATCTTTGATATAGAACCGGACCAGAATGATGGGAAGAACGAGATGGCAGCATTACCAAGAAGAGTCCGGTTTTATCATGCAAAAATTGATGCCGGAAATTTACCATCGGGCGAAACCTATGGAAGTCTTCGGAATGTTGTTGTTATTTTCATTACAACCTATGATCCCTTTGGACTGAATCGTATGGTGTATACAATCAAGAATTGTTGCATCGAGGTGCCGGAGTTAAAGTATGAAGATGGGGCGCAGACCATATTTTTGTATACAAGAGGAAGTGAAGGAAATCCACCGGATGAATTAAAACAGCTACTGCATTACATGGAGCATTCATCCGTAGAGAATGCTTCCACCGAGAAACTGAAAAAGTTACACCGGATGGTAACTGCAGTCAAGCGGGATGGAGAGGTAGGTCTTGCATATATGAAGAGCTTTGAGAGAGAAGAAAGAATTCGGAAACAGGGCGAAGAGGAAGGCAGAAAAGAAGGAAAAAAAGAAGGTCTGGAAGAGGGCGAAATAGTAGGAAAAACGAAGGAAGTTATAAAACTTGGACGCAGATTCGGAAAGTCAGAGAAGGAAATTATTTTATTGCTGCAAGAGGAACTGCATATAGATAAAGATAAGGCAACGTATTTCCTGAAAAAGTATGATAAGTAAGACGATTAGAAAGAATGTGAGAATTACAGCATGAGCAACAAATTGGCGAAGCATCAGAAACAAAAAGAACGATTAACCGGAAAGCAGAAGAAAGTTCTGTTCTGGAGTTGTTTTGCTGCTTTAAGCATAGCTTTTCTGGCGGTCTGGTTAAACGTATTTTTGACGTCGAAGGCACTTCACAGACAAATGGAAGAGATGGTATTAGGAGAAGATTATGATAGAGAAGATGTTGTGATAACGGATAAAAAGAGTGAAGATGCTACGGCGGATAATGCCATATCTCAAAATTATTTCTTCTATTATCATGGTGGCAAAACGAATGAATATAATAAGCGGATGCAGGTGCCGGAAAGTGTATATGCAGAATATAAAGTGGGAGATACCATAACTGCATATACCACAGATCATATAAAATATTCATATAATAAAGCGGGCATTCTTCCGGATAAAAAATTTAGGAACAATGAATTAATGAAAGTAGCCGGAGTGGTGCTTGGGGCTGCAATAGGTTTCCTGAGTTTGTGGGGCTTATTAAACAGAAAGATAAGTTAAAAACTATGATTTTAGGAGAAATTCAAAATGTTATATATTATGCGGCATGGAAAAACGGAATGGAATGCATTACATAAAATACAGGGAAGAACGGATATCCCATTAAATGAAGAAGGACGCCTGATGGCGGAAAAAGCATGCGAAGAGTATAAGGATTTGCACATAGATGTGTGTTATTGTTCTCCGTTGATAAGGGCTGTTGAGACAGCACAAATTGTGTTAAAAAACCGGAAAATTCCAATAATAAAAGACGAACGGCTGATGGAAATGAGTTTTGGCGATTATGAGGGAATCGAAAACAGCTTTGCTATTCCGGATTGCCCGATTAATATTTTGTTTCAAAAGCCGGGAGAATATCACGAATCGATAGGTGGAGCAGAAACCTGGGAGGAACTCTTTGCAAGAACCGGAGCATTTTTGAAGGAAGTGATAGACCCGCAGCTACAGGAAGGTAAGGATATCCTGATTGTGGGACATGGTGCGATGAATGCAAGCATTATCTGTCAGGTGAAAGGTATGCCGATTGAGGAGTTTTGGAGTGCGGGACTTGAACAGTGTAAAATTTTGGAACTGTAAATTGGAGTGGATAATAAAATTAATTATTATAGTGGCTGGTTCAGTCGTTGCGGCATATGGCATTACGCTGGCGCTGTATGCGGGATTTGGTGGTGCCACCCTTGCGGTATTATGGCAGGGAATTTCAAAAACATTTCATGTAAGCATCGGTATGGCATCCATGATAGTAGCCATAGTTATGATTGTATTTGCGTTTTTCTATGACAGGTCACAGATACATATCGGCACGATACTTTATCAGATTGTATATAGCCTTTGTGTAGATTTGTTTGCAAATGCACATGTGTACAGTACGCATATATGGGTAAATGCACTTATCATGTTATTAGGAATTGTGATTTTTGCCATAGGAACCGGATTTTATGCGGCAGCCTCCCTGGGGCGGGGTTCTTATGAGGCACTGACTTTTTCTCTTGCAGAGAAGAACAACTGGCAGGTAAAAATTGTACGAATGGTACTGGATGTCGTGATGGTTGTGACAGGTGTTATGCTGGGCGGAAAATTTGGCATATGCACCATAGTAACAATCCTCATTTCCGGACCGGTCATCCAGTTTACTGCGGCAAAAACGAAAAAGTTAATTTGTGTTGCTTGTGGCAACGACCGTTCTGATATCTAATAGAGGTATCAAAACAAAGGAGGCACATAGGACTGTCCCACTGTGCATCTTATAATTCAAGAATAACTCCTTTACCGGCATATGGAGAATGCGAAGAATAAGAAACAGACAGAGTCGGAGAGGGCAGAAGCAGAGAGAGTGGAAGCAGAGGCTGAATTGGAGGAATAGACATGGCTGCTACAATTATTTATTTGGTAATTTCATTATTGATTTCACTTATTTTTATCATACTTGGAATTATGCAGTATAGGTCTGAAAAACCAGTATCAATAAATACAGGAGAGAAACCACTTCGTAAAGATGAACTGACAAATGTTACGGAATGGAACCATAGACATGGCAGAAATTTTATTATTTTGGGTTGTGTGCTATTTATTACACAAGCTGTTTTTGGATATTTTATTAAAAAGCTGGATGGCGTTGTGGTTCAGGTGGTTATTTATATGATAGTTCTATTTTCTGAAATCGCATGGGTTGAGTTTGAACATAATATGATGAAAAAGAAAATGATAAAAAAGCATTGAAATAACAACTTATAATTGACCGAGCTCTTTGAGCGAGGGATACTTCTTGTCCGAAGGGCAAGAAGGTGGAACTGAGAAGAATTAAAACAATTGGAAGTTGGAGGATACACGCATGAAAATTGTAATCATTAATGGAAGTGCCAGAAAAG
>ERZ773158.347-NODE-347-length-57410-cov-8.216598_pt1 | contig 57410 bp, 55 predicted proteins | sample MGYA00511918_ERZ773158 | MGnify/ENA primary metagenome ERZ773158 (study PRJEB29015, sample SAMEA2737876) | human gut metagenome | biome: human gut; feature: human-associated habitat; material: faeces | place: China | collected 2012 ...
CTGACCTAGAGCACTCACACTTTAGGACCCAGGCTTCGACTATGTGAGAAACGACACGGGCAAAGCTTTGAACCCGTGGGCGTATGATGAAGCTACTGAAACAGTTACGGTGTTCATACCGGAATTGCAGAGGGAATGTCAAATTATGAACTACGCTCGTAGAAGGACAGGGGATTGGTTTTTGGACACGGGTTCGACTCCCGTCTAGTCCACTAAACGTGAATGCAGTCGAACACTGACACGTATAACGGAAGAGTTCCAATCAGCAGACAATATGGTTGCTGGTTGGAACTTTTTTACTTTACAGGAAATTGCTTTCCTGTAAAGTAAAAAACACTCCGCAAGGATGCGCACTGCGGCGTATAAGGTAGGTGTCGCAAGCGACCGCCGCAGGCACATTCTTTGTTCTGATTGCCAGATATTGGTAAGAAGTCACTGGTGACACTTTCTGTAGGTGTTAGAGAAAAGGAATGTTGCTATTATAAAAATGATAGAATATAATAGTTATAATTTAAATATTAGGGGGTGCTTTAATGGCAGAGAAAATGGAAATATTAGTTGAAAAGCAAAGACGCGGAGCTAGGAGTAATCAAAAGCTTAAGATACTGTATCTTGCAAAAATTCTTCAGGACAATACAGATGCTAATCATGATATTACATTACAGGAGATTATAGATAAACTGTCTGCAAATAATGTCACGGCAGAACGGAAAAGTTTGTATGATGATATTGCCCGGCTTGATGAATTCGGAATAAAGATAAAAAAGACGCAGTATGGAAAAACATATCATTATCAGGTTGTTAAGCGAGATTTTGAATTGGCAGAATTAAAACTTCTTGTAGATTCTGTTGCAGCGGCGAAGTTTATTACAGAAGAAAAATCAAATGAGTTGATTAAAAAAATAGAACATTTGACGAGTAAACATAATGCCACTATGTTGCAGCGTCAGGTATATGTAGCAGGGCGTGTAAAATCAATGAACAATGGAATAATGGAAAATGTCGATGCAATTCATACGGCTATAGCTGAGAATTCAAAGATATCTTTTCAGTACTTTCAGTGGAATGTGAAAAAGGAGGCGGAGCTTAAGCGGGATGGTAAGAGATATGAAGTCAGTCCATGGGGGTTATTATGGGATGATGAGTATTACTATCTGATTGGATATGATTCAGATGCAGGAATTATTAAGCATTATCGTGTAGATAAAATGCTTAGTATAAAAGTAGAAAATAAAGTTCGTGAAGGCAGATGTAAATTCAAAGAACCTGATATGGTAACATATGACAAAAAGATGTTTAATATGTTTAATGGGGAAGAGCGGAATGTGGAAATTCTGTGCGAAAATAGTTTGGCAGGAGTTATGATAGATCGTTTTGGAAAAGATGTAAGAATAACCAAAGTGGACAATGGACATTTTCGAGTTGTGGTAAAAGTAGCTGCCAGCATGCATTTTGTACATTGGATTATGGCATTGGGTGATGGAGTGAAGATTGTTGCACCGGATAGCTTGGTAGAACAGATACGAGAGGAAATTAATCGATTGGCGAACGAGTATAGTAAATGATAGAACAAAGATTCGATAAAAAATGAAATTCAAGTGGAGATTTATGGACTTGTAATTTGGCATAATAGAATTATCTAACAGAGGGACACGGAGGAATGTTGCAGAGAAAAATTATAAAGGCAATAAAAAAAGACCATTAGGTCTTGATTTAATCTGCACCATGCAGAGTCAAAAGACGATGCCGGATAAACCTTATTTGCACTCGCTTTGTTAATTCTCTTTTATTATAGCATGTAAACAAATATAGTCAACAAAAAAATGATAAAAAATCAGGAGGAAATTTTATGACAGCATTCAAGTATTATTTGGGATTGGATATGGGAACTAATTCTGTGGGTTGGGCAGCAACTGATCCAGAGTACAGATTGTTGAAAGCAAAAGGAAAAGATTTATGGGGAATACGTGAATTTAATGAGGCATCTGGTGCAGTTGAAAGGCGTACACACAGAATAAGCAGAAGGAGAAACAGCCCTAAATGGGTATATTACGCAGATTGGATTATTTCATGATAATATTTTTAATCAATTTAATTTGGCATCTGATTTAATGGAACCATTTCGACCGATAGTGGATAATCTTGTAAAAACGATGCATCCAGATAAGTTTGAACATGATGAAAAAGTTGAAATATTAAAAATGCTGCAAAAAGAGGTGATAATAGCAGGACGAAAGGAGTGCGTGAACAATGCAATGAAAATATACTGCCGGAGTATTTTTGATGCATTAAATGAGGGCGATATTTCATTGATTAAGTTCTATAAAGATGAGTTATAGGTATATGAGAATAATGGTTTTGTTTGATCTTCCGGTACTAACTGAAAAACAGCGCAGGGATTATAGAGAATTTAGAAAGTACTTGTTAAAAGCAGGTTTTTTTATGATGCAGGAATCGGTGTATTGCAAATTAGTTCAAAATACAGGAGTAGCAGAGGTTGTTCAGGAGAGTATCCGGAAGAATAAACCGGGAGAAGGACTGGTGCAAATATTAAGAGTGACTGAAAAGCAGTTTGCAAAGATGGAATATGTGGTAGGAGAAAATAAGTCTCTGGTATTGGATACGGACGAAAGGCTGGTGATTTTATGAAGTTAGTAAATACTTTATATAATCTGGAATTTGATTTAATGGAGAATCAGATACTGGTTTTATCAATAGAGAATCATTTGACGTATAGAAATATTCTGGAAGAATTGTGGAAACAGTATAAAGGAGAAACGGGAAATTTTATTTTGTCAGATGGGGATAAGGAACTGAAAATGTCACAGAGGATAGAGTGCATTTATAATATTTTTAATATTAATACCAATGATCGTAAAATTATCTCCAAATTGTATCAGGAACTTACATATCAAAATGATGCACTATTACAAGAAGAAAGCATACGTTTTAAACAGGAATTGATGGAATATTTTGATAAACTCATTTCTACGGTACCATATAATCTAAAATATAATTTTGAAGTTGATTTATCAAGCTTAATGAAAGCGATATCAGTAGAAACGGATGTGGAATGTGACTCGTTACTTGAAAAAATGCTCCAATATATAAAACTCATGAATCAAATATGTGGAATTGATATATTTGTGATTCCGAATTTGAAGTACTATTTTTCAACGGAAGAGACCATGCAATTTTATCAGTTTGCAATGTATAATAAAATTTATATAGTTGTCATAGAACCAACACTATCACCGCATATGGAAGGTGAAAAAGGCTGGATAATTGATGATGATTTATGTATAATTGAATTGTAAGAATTAACACTATATTCGCAATATAGTATAAGCTCGGAGATGACCTTAAAGCAATTTGAGGTTTGAGAGCTTTGTTAATTCAGAAAGATGTAAAACCAGTTTCAATTCCCTAACAAACAGAGGTAGTTTGAGAGCTTTGTTAATTCAGAAAGATGTAAAACTCCAGTTATGTACCTTTTTCATGCATAACGGTTTGAGAGCTTTGTTAATTCAGAAAGATGTAAAACCAACTGCGGCATTATGTCTTGAATTACCGGGTTTGAGAGCTTTGTTAATTCAGAAAGATGTAAAACACAGAAGAATGTCATTAATACTGCATCACCGTTTGAGAGCTTTGTTAATTCAGAAAGATGTAAAACATACAGAATTATAATAATAGGTGGCATTTCGTTTGAGAGCTTTGTTAATTCAGAAAGATGTAAAACTATCTGCTGACATATCATAAATACCTCCGAGTTTGAGAGCTTTGTTAATTCAGAAAGATGTAAAACAGTTCCCAATAAGCAACAATCTCCTCACTGTTTGAGAGCTTTGTTAATTCAGAAAGATGTAAAACTATAACCATTTTTGCGTAACCACATTACGGTTTGAGAGCTTTGTTAATTCAGAAAGATGTAAAACAGGGATTCCTATTTCTGAATCGAAATTATTGTTTGAGAGCTTTGTTAATTCAGAAAGATGTAAAACTAACACATAAGGCTTATCAACGGTATCACGTTTGAGAGCTTTGTTAATTCAGAAAGATGTAAAACATATACGCTGACGGAGATATAAAGACCGGAGTTTGAGAGCTTTGTTAATTCAGAAAGATGTAAAACTGTTGCGTTGATAAATAATTCGTTGTTTGTGTTTGAGAGCTTTGTTAATTCAGAAAGATGTAAAACCTCCGCATTCATACCATGTATTCCATGGCTGTTTGAGAGCTTTGTTAATTCAGAAAGATGTAAAACTTATCGTGTATCTGGTAAAAGACCAAAGTCGTTTGAGAGCTTTGTTAATTCAGAAAGATGTAAAACCGTAACAACTCAACTGTTTTACTTATGTCAGTTTGAGAGCTTTGTTAATTCAGAAAGATGTAAAACACAACTGTATACTGTGTATCACTTTCACTTGTTTGAGAGCTTTGTTAATTCAGAAAGATGTAAAACGGTTACTCCGGTTGATAAGGTTGGGGATGTGTTTGAGAGCTTTGTTAATTCAGAAAGATGAACTATATTGATGTAATAAGAGAATTTGAAAACGTAGGATTTACTAATGTTACCACTAACGTTGAGTATGATATTGTAACAGGATGGTTGACTGATGATGGAGAAGTTAAAGCGGTGACCATAAATGGAAAGGAGGAATTTGATTCTGATGATAAGTATAGGTTAGATGCAGAAGTTGTTGTTACATATCACACATTGAAAAAGAATAAGCCTAAATGAATCGATAGTTAGATAATTAAATAAATTAATATATAAATTTAGATTAAGAAGGTTGAATATACCTTCTTTTTTATGCTTATTTTTAGGAGGTGGTGTCAAAAAGTATATCCTTTGGTTAATAAAGAACGAGAAGCAAATAAGAATGAATAGATATGGTTATCATGGAACAAATATAAGAGAGTAACATTTGGATAGAGGTATGAAAGCGGTTATTATTGTAAACAGAATAATCATGGGCTGGAAAAGATTTCATAGACGGCATGAAAAATTTTTAATCGACCAAGACATCAAATACATAAATTTATTTACAGGGTAGGCATGAAGGGGAAAGTTTATTACTGTTTATGTTTGTTTTGCCTACTAAAATATATTGAAATGTGTTAAGGTATATCGAGATAGGATTTTAGAAGAAAACAGCTAGATAAAAGTATTTCTAAAATATTATATTAGATTATCTTACGTTGTGATATGAGATATAGGGAGGATATGCAAATGAGAGAGAAATTAGATGTTCTGAACCGACAAGAATTTATTGATACATTGTTACAGTTAGTTGGTGGTTTGGCAGATAAACAGCAAGGGTGTTGCTTTGGAATTGAAGGTGTTTGGGGAAGTGGTAAATCATTCGTTATAGAAAAGTTTGAAGAACAATTAAAAGATATACAATCAGAAGAAACTTGTGATAATAAATATTTTGTATTTCATTATGATTGTTGGAAATACGATTATTATGATGAACCGGCTATAGCGATAATAGCAGCAATGCTTGATGCAACAAATCGGGAACTTAGTCTGTTTTCAGAAGGTATAGAGAATGCGGGAAAATTAGCATTAGAAACTGTAAAGGAAACACTAACAAGTATTGCTGGTGAACTATGTAAAAACAAAATAGGTATAAACTTGGTAGAAATTGCAAGTGATATTCTTGAAAAGCACGATAGTGAGGGGACAGAGAATTTTGACTCTTTGTATGGCTTTAAGAGAGCTTTGGAGGAAACTAGAAATGGTATACAGGAAATTGCTTCTCATAAAACAGTGATTATTGTGGTAGATGAACTGGATAGATGTTTACCAATGTACTCAATAAAAGTTTTGGAGAGATTACATCATATATTTAATGAATTGAACAATGTTATTGTAATAGTATCTATGGATAAAAGACAGTTGGAACATTCTATTAAAGCGATATATGGGGAAATTGATGTTGACACATATCTTAGAAAGTTTATTTCGTTTAAGGTTGGCTTGAATACTGGTAAAGCATCTCGATATGCAGAAAAATTTCAAGAGTATTTTTTAATGTTTGATATGACAGCAGAGGAAGGAGAGGATGTAGAAAAATTTCTGTCTGATATTCTTAAGGGATTAGATATGAGAACACAGGAAAGAATATTTAATAAAGCAAGAGTGATGCATATAATTGCGAAGTCAGACGATGTTAGGGATTGCAGTATCATGACCTTTGAAATATTATACCTTACAGTTTCCTTAAAAATGAAAAGTAAAAATCTATGTTGGCTTAGTAAAGTATGGACTTCAACTTTTGTAAATGAAAGAGAAAAGTTGGGACATGCGTACTATGAGGTGCTAAACGAATATGGAAAAAGGGTATGTGGTCCGCATTTTACTAATGGTATAAGAATAATTAATGATACAGTTATAGGTCGTACCTTTTTTTGGTTGTCAATATTATATAAAAATATAGAGAAGCAACCTTTTATACTGTATCCACAGGCAGCTAGCGCAGCAACAAAGTTGGTGGAGCAGTTTGCAGAAATTATTGATATTATAGATGTTGATTGATTTTATAGAATGATGAGTGAATACCGGCTATCAGAAAGGGGAGGCGGTATTTTGGCATTTCAATATGGTATACTCCTTTGAAATGTTTAGCTGAATACGTAAAAGTGTTTCAAGAGTTTATTATTTGTGAATTTGAAATATTTCAAAGAAAATAGATAGTTTGTTGAAAAAGATAATATCCTGCATGTTTATATTACCTATGCATCCTAAACAGCAGTGTGATTAAGTGCAAGAAAATTAAATTTCATTTGGGGAGGAAAACACGCTTTCAAAATGGAAGATGCGAAGGACAAACTGGAGCAGATGAAAGTAAGGGAGCAGTTAAAAAGGAGATGACTTTGGTGGACGTGGAGTATGTCAAAAAGGAAATAAAACGAGTGTGTAGTATATTGTAGTATATAGGAATAGCCTAAAGTAAGAAGAGTACGAAGGAGTAAATTTACTTCCATTTGTATTCTTTTTACCTACTAAGAAAGAGTAAAATATGCTAAGTTATACCAAGATAAGGTTCTATGAGAAAGAGGTTATACCAATATATGCAAAGAAAAATAAAAGTTCTTTTCATTTGTTTAGGCAACATCTGCCGTTCCCCCATGGCAGAATTCATCCTAAAGGACCTCGTCGCCAGGCGAGGCCTCACCGACCGCTTCGAGATAGCCTCGGCTGCCACCAGCACCGAAGAAATCTGGAATGGCATCGGGAATCCGATTTACCCGCCGGCGCAGGCGGAGCTTAAGAAGCATGGAATCGGGAATACGCCGGAGACCGATTTTCGGGACAAGCGGGCGAGACAGTTGACAAAATCCGATTATGAGATTTATGATTACCTCATAGGGATGGACGAAAGCAATATCCGTGGAATCGAGCGGATAACCGGGCATTGTGGCGGTAAAATATCCATGCTGCTTTCCTTTGCCGGAGAGCAGGCAACAATATCTGACCCATGGTACAGCGGCAGGTTCGATAAAACCTATGCGGATGTAACACGCGGATGCGAAGCATTCTTAGAATATCTCATAGAGCAGGGAGAAGTGTAGATGATAGAAATCTTATTTGGCGAAAGTGAAGGCGTAGCCATGAAGCTTGCGAAGAACTATCAGCAGCCAGATTATGAGGATGGACCAACCGCATGGCTTGGGGAAAAGCCGGACAAAGCCACCTTTGAAGACATGTTTGCAGGAGAAGCAGTTGGCGGAACTTCTGCGGAGGTCATTATACTGCCATTTATGTTGGACATTGGCAGCCTGAGGGAACCGCTGGATGGTACATATCGGAAGAAGATAATCTTAGAGCAGTATGGTGTCTATTGGAATGAGGATGAGAAAGAGGGGCGGGAAGAATTAGAGCAGGCAGTGGAAACCTATGTAAAAGAGCTGCAGCGGATGGAGCAGTTTGCAAAGCAGGGAGAATCTTTCCGTATCTGGTACAGCAACAAGCCTTATTCCCTGTGCGGACTCTGCCATGCAGTCAGTGTGCTGCGGAAATATGAATGTGCGATATCCGTGGTACGTCTGCCGGATTTTGTAAGAGAAGAGGAAAATACGACGGTACGTTATTCTTCCTGGGGAGAAGTAGATGCCGGACAGTTTTATCGATTCCTCCCATTGGAAAGGGAACTTTCAGAGCATGAGCAGAAAGTATTTGCATCCAGATGGGACGAACTTAAAGAAGAGGATGCACCTCTTCGGGTTCTGATAAATGGCTGTCTGGTGGGCGTAAAAGAGGATTTTTATGATTTCCTGATTCGAAGAGAACTGCCGGAGGGCGAAATCATACAGGCAAGACTCATTGGAAATCTGTTGTTAAAATATCCCCTTGGAATCAGTGACAGTTGGTATATGAACCGCATCAATCATATGATTGAGACCGGAGAGATAGAAGTAGTAAAAGAGGCGGATGAAATTTTCCGCCGGAGCATCAGAAAGGAGCAGTAAGGAATGAACGAGATCATAAAAGCAATGGAGACAAGAAGAAGTATCAGAGGTTATAAGGAAGATATGGTGCCGGAAGAGCTGATTGCAGAAGTAGTGGAAGCCGGAACTTATGCGGCTACCGGAATGGGCAGGCAGTCACCGATTATACTTGCAGTTACCAATAAGGAAGTAAGGGACAGACTTTCCAAGGTAAATGCTGAGATTATGGGAACAACCGGCGATCCGTTTTATGGAGCACCGGTTGTACTGGTGGTGTTAGCAGATAAGAGCCGTCCCACCTATCTTTATGATGGAAGCCTCGTTATGGGCAATCTGATGCTGGCAGCACATTCCTTAGGCCTTGGAAGCTGCTGGATTCACCGTGCAAAAGAAACTTTTGAGCGGGAAGAGGGAAAAGCAATTTTAAAGGAACTTGGCATTGAAGGAGATTACGAAGGCATTGGAAACTGTGTCATCGGCTATGCAAAAGAACCGGCAAAAGACGCCGCTCCGAGAAAAATAGATTATGTTCATTATATAAAATAAAATTGGATAATATAAAGGACATAGTGAAAAAATAGCATCAGATTTGTAAAAAATACTTGCAAAACAAAAAAAGCAGTGCTATCATAGTCAACAACTAGGAGATATAGTTGCAAAAGCTGGGAAAGAGACTCTTACTTTTAGAGGCCGACAGGAATACAGCGTCACCGACTGAGAGCGCTGTTTGGAAGAGAAAGCAAAGGGAACACTCTGGAGCCGATTGGCTGAATTACAGTAGGTCAGTACGTAGTGCACGTTACGCACGAAGAGAGGGAAGATGAAGCATTCATTTTCCAATGCGGGTGGTACCGCGGATAAGAAGATTATTCGCCCCGGAATACGAGTCAGTATTCCGGGGTTATTTTTATACTCCGGGCTGACAATCATATCAGAAAAGGAGTAGATAAGATGAGCAACATTTACAGAGACGTAACCTTAAATCAGGTAAGCGAAAACGACATTGGAAAGACACTTCGGGTAGCAGGCTGGGTAGAGAATATCCGGGACCATGGCGGCGTATCCTTTATTGATTTAAGAGATATGTATGCAGTAATGCAGATTGTAATCCGGGATGGAAAACTGTTAGAGGGAATCCGTAAGGAGCAGGCAGTTTCCATAGAAGGTCTGATTGAAAAAAGAGATGAAGAGACCTACAATCCAAAGATTCCGACCGGAACCATTGAATTAGAGGCAAAGAGCGTAGATATTTTAGGAGAGGTTTATACACAGCTTCCATTTGAAGTAATGACCAGTAAGGAAGTCCGCGAGGATGTCCGGTTGAAATACCGTTATCTGGATTTGAGAAACCAGAAAGTAAAAGACAATATTATTTTCCGTTCCAAGGTAATTTCATTCTTAAGAGAGAAAATGACAGAAATGGGATTCTTAGAGATTCAGACTCCGATTCTTTGCGCATCTTCTCCGGAGGGCGCAAGAGATTACATCGTGCCATCCAGAAAATACAAAGGAAAATTTTATGCATTGCCACAGGCACCACAGCAGTACAAACAGCTTCTGATGGTATCCGGATTTGATAAATATTTTCAGGTTGCACCATGTTTCCGTGATGAGGATGCAAGAGCAGACCGTTCACCGGGAGAGTTCTATCAGCTTGACTTTGAAATGAGCTTTGCAACCCAGGAAGATGTATTTAAGATTGGTGAAGAAGTACTTTCTGCAACCTTTGAGAAATTCGCACCGGAAGGCAGCAAAGTAACGAAAGCACCATATCCAATCATCAGTTATAAGCAGGCAATGTTAGAGTTCGGAAGTGACAAACCGGACCTTCGGAACCCACTTCGTATCATCGATGTGACAGAGTTCTTCCAGAGATGTACCTTTAAGCCATTTATCGGAAAGACGGTAAGAGCCATCCGTGTACATGCAGAGATGTCCAAAGGTTTCCATGAGAAACTTTTGAAATTTGCAACCGGAATCGGTATGGGTGGATTAGGATATCTGGAAGTATTAGAAGATGGAAGCTATAAGGGACCGATTGATAAATTTATCCCGGATGACATGAAAGAAGAATTCAGAAATCTGGCAGGCCTTGAAGTAGGAGATACCATTTTCTTCATGGCAGATAAAGAAGAGCGTGCCGCATATTATGCAGGCATGATTCGAAATGAATTAGGCGAGAAGCTGGATTTAATTGAGAAAGATGCATACCGTTTCTGTTATGTCAATGATTTCCCAATGTTCGAGCGTGACCCGGAGACCAAGAAAATCGGATTTACCCATAACCCATTCTCCATGCCACAGGGCGGCTTAGAGGCACTCAATACCATGAATCCGCTGGACATCTTAGCATACCAGTACGATATCGTCTGCAACGGCGTGGAACTTTCTTCCGGTGCAGTCCGTAACCATGATATGCAGATTATGGAGAAAGCCTTTGAGATTGCAGGTTATGATAAAGAAGTACTGAAAAATAAATTTGGTGCATTATACAACGCCTTCCAGTTTGGAGCACCACCACACGCAGGAATGGCACCTGGAATTGACCGTATGATTATGTTACTGCGTAACGAGGATAATATCCGTGAAGTCATTGCTTATCCGATGAATGGAAATGCACAGGATCTGATGTGTGGAGCACCAAACGAAGTAACAGAGCAGCAGTTAAGAGAAGTTCATATCAAAGTACGTGATTAAGGAGGAAAAACAATGGCAAATGTGATTTCAGATGAAACCATGGAATACGTTGGAATCCTTGCAAAGCTTGAACTTTCCGAAGAGGAAAAGGAAGCAGCAAAAAAAGACATGGAGAGCATGTTAGATTATATTGATAAATTAAACGAACTGGATACATCCGGTGTAGAACCGATGTCCCATGTATTTCCGGTGCATAATGTATTCCGGGAAGATGTAGTAACCAATGGTGACAGCGGCGAGGATACCCTTGCCAACGCGCCGGAGCGCAGAGACCGGGCATTTGTTGTACCAAAGACCGTAGATCAGTAAAGGAGGCGGCAGAAGATGAATTTATTATCACTGACAGCAGTAGAGCTTGGGAAAAAAATCAAAGCCCATGAAGTATCAGTAGAAGAAGCTACAAGAGCCGCCTTAGATGCCATTGCAGCAAAAGAGGATGCGGTACACAGTTTTGTTACCGTAGATGAAGAAGGTGCAATGAAGCGTGCGGCAGAAGTGCAGAAGCTCATTGATGACGGCACATTGACAGGACCGCTGGCAGGAGTTCCGGTTGCAATCAAAGATAATATGTGCACAAAAGGAATGCTGACCACCTGCAGTTCTAAAATTTTATATAACTTTATTCCGACTTATACCGCAGAAGCAGTATTAAATCTGGAAAAAGCCGGAGCAGTAATTCTTGGAAAGACCAACATGGATGAGTTTGCCATGGGAAGTACTACAGAGACTTCCGCTTTTGGCGAGACGAAGAATCCATGGAATACAGAACATGTACCGGGAGGTTCTTCCGGTGGAAGCTGTGCTGCAGTTGCAGCAGAAGAATGCTTTTATGCATTGGGTTCAGACACTGGTGGTTCTATCCGTCAGCCAAGTGCATTCTGTGGTGTGACCGGCATCAAACCAACATATGGAACCGTATCACGTTATGGACTGATTGCATATGGTTCTTCTTTAGACCAGATTGGACCGGTAGCCAAAGATGTGACAGACTGCGCAACCATTTTAGAGGCAATTACTTCCTATGATAAAAAGGATTCTACTTCCATTCAGAGAGAAGAGACCGATTTTACCAGTGCATTAGTCGATGATGTGAAAGGAATGAAAATCGGTATTCCAAGAGATTATTTTGGAGAAGGACTGGATGCAGAAGTAAAGGATGCTATTTTAGCAGCCGCTAAGAAATTAGAAGAAAAAGGTGCTATCGTAGAAGAGTTCGATTTGAGCCTGGTAGAATATGCAATCCCTGCTTACTATGTAATTGCAGATGCAGAAGCAAGCTCTAACCTTGCCCGTTTTGATGGCGTAAAATATGGCTATCGTACGAAAGACTACGAAGGACTTCACAACATGTATAAGAAATCCCGTTCCGAAGGCTTCGGAGCAGAAGTAAAACGTCGTATCATGTTAGGTTCCTTTGTCTTAAGTTCCGGATATTATGATGCTTATTATCTGAAAGCACTGCGTACGAAAGCTTTGATAAAGCAGGCATTTGATAAAGCATTTGCAAAATATGATGTTATCTTAGGACCGGCAGCACCGACCACCGCTCCGAAGTTGGGAGAGTCCTTAAGCGACCCGTTAAAAATGTATTTAGGCGACATTTATACCGTATCGGTGAACTTGGCAGGACTTCCGGGAATCAGCCTGCCATGCGGCATCGACAGCAAGGGGCTTCCGATTGGCATGCAGTTGATTGGAGACTGCTTCAAGGAGAAGAATATCATCCGTGCCGCATATGCCTTTGAACAGACAAGACCATATCAGCACAGCCCGTTAGCAGCAGAATAGGAGGAAAAGAAGATTATGAGTAAACAGTATGAAACCGTCATCGGACTGGAAGTCCATGTGGAACTGGCAACCAGGACCAAAATCTTCTGTGGCTGTTCTACTGCATTCGGAAGTGCACCAAATACACACACCTGTCCGGTCTGTACCGGTATGCCGGGCTCTCTTCCGGTTTTAAATAAACAGGTGGTAGAATATGCCATGGCAGTAGGTGTTGCCATGAATTGTGAAATCAACCAGTATTGTAAATTTGACCGGAAGAACTATTTCTACCCGGACAATCCTCAGAACTATCAGATTTCCCAGCTTTATCTTCCAATTTGCCACGATGGCGGCATTGAGATTGAGACTTCCGAAGGAAAGAAAACCATTGGAATCCACGAGATTCATATGGAAGAGGATGCGGGAAAATTAGTCCATGATGACTGGGAAGATGTTTCCCTGGTGGACTATAACCGTTCCGGTGTGCCACTGATTGAGATTGTATCTGAGCCGGATATGCGTTCTGCAGAGGAAGTCATTGCTTATCTTGATAAATTGAGAATGATTGTGCAGTATCTTGGTGCATCCGACTGTAAGATGCAGGAAGGCTCCATGCGTGCAGATGTCAACTTATCTGTCCGTGAAGTAGGAGCAAAAGAATTTGGTACCCGTACCGAGATGAAAAATATCGGTTCCTTTAAAGCAATTGCAAGAGCCATTGAAGCAGAGACAGCAAGACAGATTGATTTGATTGAGTCTGGCGAAAAGGTGGTTCAGGAGACCAGACGCTGGAATGATGACCAGGGATATTCCTATGCCATGCGTTCCAAAGAGGATGCACAGGATTACCGTTATTTTCCGGAACCGGATTTGGTTCCAATCGTCATCAGTGATGAATGGTTACAACGCATAAAAGACAGCCAGCCGGAATTAAGAGAAGCAAAACGTCAGCGTTATCAGGATGAATTCGGCCTTCCGGAATATGATGCTAATATTTTGACTTCTGCAAAGAAGATGGCAGATGTATTTGAAGCAACCACAGCAATCTGTAATAAGCCAAAGAAAGTATCCAACTGGCTGATGGGCGAAACCATGCGTATCTTAAAGGAGCAGAACAAAGACCCGGAGGATATTGCATTTTCACCGGAGAATCTGGCAAAATTAATCGAACTTACCGATGCCGGAACCATCAATGGCAATGTAGCAAAAGAAGTTTTTGAAGAGATTTTTGCTAAGGATATTAATCCGGATAAATATGTGGAAGAGAATGGACTTAAGACCGTAAATGACGAAGGTGCATTACGGGATACTATTGCAAAAGTCATTGAAGAAAATCCTCAGTCGGTAGAAGATTACCGCAATGGGAAAGAAAAGGCAATCGGTTTCTTGGTAGGTCAGACCATGAAAGCCATGAAGGGCAAAGCAAATCCTGGAATGGTAAATAAGATATTGAAAGAACTGTTATAAAGAAGTGTTATAAATAACAGGGAATGCATGCAAGCTTTTCCTTATATGTATAAAAAATCCTGCAGTATGAAGGTATCAGAAATACCTGTCATGTTGCAGGATTTTTATGTTTTTACTGTAGTCTGTCAATAAAGAGAAGCCAAACTTATGCCTTTTTTCTGGAAACAGAAGTTCTGATAAGATAGCATATGGTTCCAACTACAAATCCAATGCTGATCCACTGGGAGGTGGATAAGGCAAAGAGATGACCGCGGACGGCATCATAGCGGACATATTCTAACAGAAACCGCAGAATACCATAGACAATAAAATATATGGCAATCGTGTGCGGATAAGATTTCTTTAAATCCAGTATTGCAAGTACGACAGCAAGAATCAGAAGACAGATTGCTTCCACCAGCTGAACTGGAAACAGCGTAGTATCAGATGGCGCAATGGAATGCTCCGGGAACTGTACTGCAAAAGGTCCATCATATGGAATTCCATAACAGCAGCCGGCAAGAAAACATCCGATACGTCCGAAACCGTGAATCCATGGAATCAGATAAATCAGGTGAATGATAAAAGGCTTCCAGTCAATATGATGTATTTTTCCGGCCAGCAGAAAAAGAAGCAGTCCTCCAATCAGTCCGCCATAAAATACAAAGCCACTCTGCATAATGTAATTAAAATACTGGGGTTCTAACATACGGGACCAGTCAATGTCCCGGTAAGAAATGAATAGATACAAAAGCTTGGCGCCTAAGAAGGCGCCAAGTAATGTGTAAGCTTCTAATATAAGCATATCATCGAAGTTAAGCTTATATTTTCTGAGCGGATACAGGGCAAAAAGATTTGCCGTAATCACTCCAAGTGTGATCATAAATCCATAAGATGGGATATGAAATCCCAGAATATTCAGATAAAGTGCCATCTTTTTCCATGTATCCTTTCAAAAAACAAATATTAGAATGCGCTTGCAACAGATGCAACACATGCAACACATGCGATGTAAAGCAGTAAGCCTAATACTAATCCGATGATAGAGCATACAAGACCACCTGTAGCACATTTAGCCTGATTCTTATGTCCAACAGCGCCTAAGATAGTACCGATAAGACCTAAGATTGCTCCGATCCAGCCATAAACACCTACTGTAACTACGTCAACAACGATGGAAATAATTCCTAAAACTAATGCTGCGACACCCATTTTCATGTCCTCCTTGGTTTATAAAAATCTAATAAATTACATTGAAAGTTTAGCATTTAATAGGGAGACTGTCAAATATTGGTTGCAAATTTTGAAAAATAGTAAAAAATATCAGGTTCTGTCATATATGAAGATTTTATAAAATTATGGCTGCGAAGGTTGAGATTAAAACCGGCTTGAATTATAATAAAAGCAATGTTTTAGAATCTTAAAACAGATTTGAGAGAATAGGAGAATCAGATATGACAGAGAATGAAGACAAGAGAGAACTTGAAAATATAGATACTGTAGAAGAGACAAAGAAAGAGACCACAGATGAGAAGAAGGATGAATACGAAGAAATCTGTTACATCTGCCGCAGACCGGAAAGTGTTGCCGGTAAGATGATAAAGATTCCGAATAATATCTGCATTTGTAAAGACTGTATGCAGAGAACCTTCGACAGCATGAATAACTCTGGATTTCCAATGGGTGATTTTATACCAAATGGTCAGATGCCCAATATCAGCATGATTAATCTTTCAGATTTGCAGGGCTTTATGCCGCAGAGCCAGAAGATTAAGAAAAAGAAAACCAAAGAGGAGAAAGCAGAAGCTCCAAAATTAGATATAAAGAAGATTCCGGCACCACATAAGATTAAAGCAAGCCTGGATGAATATGTGGTTGGACAGGAATATGCCAAGAAGGTAATGTCTGTGGCAGTTTACAATCACTATAAACGTGTGGCAACCGATACGATGGATGATATTGAAATCGAGAAATCCAATATGTTAATGATTGGACCGACCGGAAGTGGTAAGACTTATCTGGTGAAGACACTGGCAAGACTTCTGGATGTGCCGCTGGCAATTACAGATGCGACTTCCTTAACTGAGGCAGGTTATATCGGAGACGATATCGAAAGCGTTGTCAGTAAATTGCTTGCAGCTGCAGATAATGATGTAGAGCGGGCAGAGCATGGCATTATTTTCATTGATGAGATTGATAAAATTGCCAAGAAGAAGAACACCAACCAGCGTGATGTCAGCGGAGAATCCGTGCAGCAGGGAATGTTAAAGCTTCTTGAAGGAGCAGAAGTGGAAGTGCCGGTGGGAGCCAGCAGCAAGAATGCCATGGTTCCGATGGTTACCGTTAACACTAAGAATATTCTTTTTATCTGTGGCGGAGCTTTCCCGGATATTGAAGAGATTATCAAAGAACGTCTCAATAAGCAGGCATCCATTGGATTCCAGGCAGATTTAAAGGATAAATATGATAATGATGAGAATCTCTTACAGAAAGTAACGGTAGAAGATGTAAAGAAGTTTGGAATGATACCGGAATTTATCGGAAGACTTCCGATTCTCTTTACCCTGGAATCACTTACTGTTGATATGTTGGTCCGTATTCTAAAGGAGCCGAAAAATGCTATCATCAGGCAGTATCAGAAGCTTCTGGCATTAGACGAAGTCAATCTGGTATTTGAAGAGGATGCACTGCGGGCAATTGCAGAGAAAGCAAAGGAGAAGAAGGTCGGAGCAAGAGCACTCCGTTCTATTATCGAAGAATTTATGTTAGATATCATGTATGAGATTCCAAAGGACGAAAACATCGGCCAGGTAACGATTACAAGAGATTATATTGAGAAAAAGGGCGGTCCGCTTATCACTATGCGTGGAGTGGCAGCATTACCGGTAAACGAATAAAATAAAAGAAAATAAGTGCCGGAGCTTATATGGAAGATTGTAAAGACGCACCATACTCGGAAGAATATTACGACCTTCTGGTTTCCTATCTGAGCCTTGAAAATGAATATCTTCCGGGAGGCTGTATCCAGAATATTGATAAAGATTTTAATGTAGTCTATTTGCAGAGTGCAGGCTTGCCGAAGCTGGATATTGACCAGTATACCTATTCGGCAATTCCAAAATGTTTTACCACATTAGACGAAGAGGCATTGCAGGCAGGCGGAATCATAAGGGTACAGAGTCAGCCAAATCTTGCTTTGAGAGGGCAGGGTGTTCTGATTGGATTTGTGGATACCGGAATTGATTATCAGAATGAAGTATTCCGTAATTCCGATGGCAGCAGCCGTATATTAAGAATCTGGGATCAGAGCATTCGAAGTGAAGATACACCAGAGGGATTCCTCTATGGAACGGAATATACAAAAGAACAGATCGATATGGCGTTGTTAACAGATGCACCTCTTCGGGTAGTACCTCACCGGGATGAAGAAGGTCATGGTACCTTTATGGCAGGTCTTGCGGCAGGAAGCGAAAAACTTTCGGAGAAATTTGCCGGAGTAGCACCCTATGCACAGATTGCCATGGTAAAGCTGAAGCCGGCAAAGGAATATTTAAGGCGTTTTTATTATATTTCGGAAGGTGCAAAGGCTTATCAGGAAAATGATATTATGGCGGGGGTGGCATATCTGACCAGACTGGCGGAACGATATCGCCGCCCTCTGGTGATTTATCTTGGGCTTGGAAGCAATTCCGGGGATCACAGTGGAAACAGTGTGATTTCGTATTATCTTAATTATGTTTCCTTCAAGCGGAATACGGCAGTTGTGGTAGCAGCAGGGAATGAAGCTACTGCCAGACATCATTATTACGGAGAAGTTGCATTCGGGCAGCAGAGTGATGTGGTAGAAGTAGATGTGGAAGATGCAGTGGCGGGTTTCCATATTGAAATGTGGGCAAAGGCTCCGGAGCTTTATTCGGTGCGGATTATATCGCCAACGGGAGAGCGGACGGCAGGTGTCCGGGTGCAGCAGGATGGCAGAGAGGTATACCGTTTTGTATTTGAAAATACACAGGTTATCATTGATTACCACATTGTTGGCACTGCCACAGGAGATCAGCTTATTTATATCCGGTTTGACCGGCCCACCAGAGGCATCTGGACGATTGAGGTAAATGGCGATTACAGTATAGAAGGAAGATATCACATGTGGCTTCCGATTACCGGACTGATTGCCGGTGATATTTCTTTTATTCGTTCTAATCCGGATACGACAATTACCATGCCGGGAAATGCAGCTGCACCGATGACAGTAGGTGGATACAATGCAGGAAATGACAGTATTTATCTGAATTCCAGCAGAGGATACACTGCATCGGGACTGGTAAAGCCGGATTTTGCAGCACCGGGTGTCAATGTGATTGGACCGGCACCGGGCAACCGGTTTGAGGCAAGAAGTGGTACCAGCATTGCAGCGGCAATTACTGCAGGAGCTGCAGCACTGTATCTGGAATGGGCAGTAGAGCGTGGTTATAATACTGATATTACAAATGCAGAAATTAAAAATGATTTTATCCGCGGTGCGGTGCGGTTAGAAAGCAGAGTTTATCCGAACCGGGAATGGGGATATGGAACCTTAAATCTCTATCAGACCTTCGAACAGTTGCGCCGGACATAGGAGGTTCTTGTTTGCATAGAATAACTGCTTCTGTGGGATTCTATATAGAAAACACGAAGCAGGAGGGTAAAGATGAAGCAGGAACATGCAATTGATTTACGAAAGGCAGCCATTATCGGATGTGGGTTTGTCGGCTCTGCCACTGCATTTACACTGATGCAGAGCAAGCTCTTTTCCGAACTGGTTCTAATTGATGTGGATAAAGCAAGAGCGGAAGGAGAGGCCATGGATATCAGCCATGGAATGCCATTTGCCGCACCGATGAAAATATATGCCGGCAGTTATGATGACATTGTGGATGCCGACATTATTATCATTACGGCGGGAGCAAACCAGAAACCGGGAGAAACAAGGCTTGAGCTGGTAAAGAAAAATGTAGCCATTTACAAAAATATTATCCCGGAAATTGCTAACAGAAGGTGTCGTGGCATATTACTCATCGTATCGAATCCGGTGGATATACTGACGCTGGCAGCATTGAAATTATCCGGTTTTCCGGAAAACCGGGTAATCGGTTCCGGAACTGTATTGGATACTGCCCGGTTAAAAAATATGCTGGGAAAACAGCTTGGCATCGACAATCGTGGTGTGCATGCATTTATTGTAGGAGAACACGGAGACAGCGAGGTGGCGGTATTCAGTTCTGCCAACGTATCCGGTATTCCGTTGGAACAGATTTATAAGCTGCGTGGCTATGAGGAATATGAAAGTCATACGAAGCGTATATATGAAGAAGTAAAGAACAGTGCTTATGAAATCATAGAGCGTAAGCAGGCAACCTATTATGGGATTGCAATGGCGATTAAGCGGATTTGTGAATGTATTGTCCGGGATGAACATTCGGTGCTTCCGGTGTCCAGTCTGATGCATGGGCAATATGGCATTTCCGATATCGTGCTGAGCATGCCGGCAGTGGTGGATGCCGGTGGCGTGGAGCAGATTCTTCCGGTGTCATTAGACGAAGAAGAGCGGGCAAGGCTTCATGCGTCAGCAAAAGCACTGCGGGATGTGATTGCTGACATAGAATTATAGAGCAGGCGGAGCAGAAAGAGAGAAAGAAAAGGGTAGAAGGAATCAGGCAGGACAAAAGAAGGAGGAGTTTCCATGAAATATTTATTACTGGTGGTATCCATTTTCGGGCTGGATGAAGGAATCAAGCAGCGGATTGATAAGAAGGAGCCGTTGGGAAAAGAAAGAAGAGTTCCAAAGCTTCCGGTTGTAATTGAAAAATATTATAACAATGGAGCTGCATTGAACTTTCTGGCGAAGAAACCGAAAATTATGCTGGGGTTACACAGTGCATGCATGGCAGGACTGATGACCATATATGGGTTTGTATTAAGAAGAGGAAATACAGGACTGAAAACCGGTATGAGTATGATGGTTGGCGGCGGATTAAGCAATCTCTGGGACAGAATTCATAAGAAGCATGTGGTGGATTATATCCGCTTTGATACACCGTGGAAACGCTTTTCAAGAATTGTATTTAATATTTCCGATTTCTTTATTTTTATCGGAGCAGCAGTTTCTATGTTGTTTGCATACAGGTAAGAAAACGGGATTGCAGCCAACGGTAGTAATACCGAAGGGAGCAATCCCATTTTTCTTAATCAAATTCGTTCGTTATATCTTAATCAACATAAAAAATCATTATTAAAAATCAAATTCTATATCTGAGAAAGGTACATTGAAAAACCTTGATTATTGCAACTATTTAATTACTGTTACGTTAGTTGCCTGAGGACCCTTGGCGCCTTCTGTTACGTCAAATTCTACTGCTGCGCCTTCTTCTAAGGATTTGTAACCATCCATGTTAAGTCCTGAGTAGTGTACGAATACATCATTACCTTCTGCATCAGAGATGAATCCGTAACCTTTCTGGTTATTAAACCATTTAACTGTACCGTTCATTATAGTACCTCCACAAAAATTATCTAGCCATATGGCTATGCTTAGAATAGCATAATTTATTTTAAAAGTAAAGAAAATTAGTTGATATCGGTATAGGGGATATCATGCCCGGCAAAAAATTTGCGTATCAGCAGATCCCATTCCTGGTCGAAGGTGTGGTCTAAGGTAAAACTGCGGTAAGATACACCATTGGTACAGGAAAGAATACCATCCTGAAATTTGATGTTTAAGAAAACTCCATTCAAATCCTGGGTAGTCAGACCACTTTTACTTACTTCCAGAGTATTTTTAAGATTCTTTGGAGAAAGCTGAAAGATAAAGCGGAAATAGGAGGGGGTATGTTTTCCCTTGATCAGGGCGAAGCAGTTTTCACGCAGCATGCCAAAAGGCAGGCAGCTTAAACCGGTTAGTTCCAGTTCATCCAGTTCTTCCGGACTGTAGAAATCCGGTACAAGATGTCCGTCGATTTCATAGGAACCTTTTCCACGGATGGCAGCTTCTGATAATAAGAAGTGGTCAAATAAATCCGTGCGAAGTAATTTATTCATAAAATCCTTTACCTGTAAAAGTTGTATTGCAATCATAGTATCCTCCTCATTTTTAAAGTGTAACACAAACCGGATAGAAAAAACAGAGAAAGTATTGTAGAATGTCTATGAAAAGAAACAGATCGAAAGGAAATGATATGAGAAAACAAAGATTATTAACCGGTATTGCAGGAATACTTATGGCATTTCTGTTTACCGGCTGTAATACATCATCCGTTGAAGAATGGGTAGATGAAGTAGTAGAAGATATCAATGGACAGATACCGGATAATACCTTGCTTCCGGTAGAGTCGGTTTCAGAGGAAAAATATGTATATGGCCAGCTTACGGAAGAAGAACAGCTTGTTTATGATGAGATGCTGGATGCTATTTTAAATCATCGGGAGGAGGTGGCAGTTGCTACATTAGATAAAGACGTACTGGCAAAAATGTATGAAGCAATTATGGCAGACTATGGCGGACTCTTCTGGGTGGATGGCTATTCCTATACGGAATATTCCCGTGCGGGTGTATTGACCGGGCTTAAGTTTGCACCGAAGTATACAATGGATGAAGCTACAAGACAGGAGACACAGGCGGCAATTGATGAAAAGGTCGACGTACTGCTTGGCGGCATTTCATCCGAGGACAGTGATTACCAGAAAGCGCGGTTTATATTTGATACGCTGGTGCGTACGGTAAATTATGACCTTAATGCAGAGAATAATCAGAATATCATCAGTGTATTTCTAGAGGGAAGAACGGTGTGCCAGGGCTATGCCTGTGCTACAAAATATCTGATGGATTTATTAGATATTCCATGTACAATAGTGACAGGAACTGCCCATGGAGAACCACATGCATGGAATCTCATCGAACTGGATGGAGCCTATTATTATATGGATACTACCTGGGGTAATCCAACTTCCAACAGTCCGGATGACTTCGGAGATGTAGCTGAAGTGGTAGATTATTGCTTTTTTACTGCAACTACAGAAGAGTTATTTCAGACCCACAGTCCCAATGTAAATTTTTCATTGCCGGAATGCAATTGCCTGGATGACAGTTATTTTGTGCAGGAAAATTGTTATTTTAAGGACTGGTATCCGGAAGATATCGGAGCATTATTTACAGAGCTTGACAGCCACCCTGTACAGATGAAGTTTGAGGATGAGGCAGTTTATGGGCAGGCACAGCAGTTTTTCATTGAAGAAGGGCATATCGGGGATTATTATACCGGGGATAGTTCCTTATTTTATATGAAAAATGAGACAATGCGGGTACTTACTTTCCTGAAAAAATAAAATATTTGTGAAATATTATAAAAATTTAAATATCCTCTTTTCAAAACGTAATATTTATGATAATATGACGTAGTAATGAAAACTACTTGTTATTACAAAGAAAAACATAACATATAATTTTAAACATTGCGTACATACTATAAGAGAGATGACTACGCAATCAGGAGGATAGAAAATGAGCTACAAAATCATAGTAGACAGCTGTGGAGAGTTATTTGATGATATGAAAGCAGATGGAAGATTCCAGTCTGTTCCGTTAGAGCTTGAGGTAGATGGATACCATGTGGTGGATGATGAATCCTTTGATCAACTGGAGTTTATTCGCAGGGTAAAGGAAAGCAGGCATAGCCCGAAGTCATCCTGCCCATCTCCACAGAGATATGTGGAAGCATATTTAGGAGAAGCAGAGCATGTATATGTAGTAACACTTTCCAGTAAATTAAGCGGTTCTTATAACAGTGCAGAGCTGGCAAAGAAGCTTTATTTAGAAGAACATATGGCAAAACAGATTCATGTATTTGATTCCTGTTCCGCATCCATTGGAGAGACTCTGATTGCAGAAAAGATACAGGAATCAGAGGAAGCCGGAAAGAGCTTTGAAGAAGTGGTTGCTGAGACAGAAAAATATATTAAAGACCAGCAGACCTTCTTTGTATTAGAGACTTTAGAGACTCTGCGTAAAAACGGCAGACTCAGTAACCTGAAAGCCTGGGTTGCCGGGGCATTAAATATCAAGCCGGTAATGGGGGCCACGCCCGAGGGTACAATCTGTCAGCTAGGACAGGCAAGAGGAATGGCAAAGGCATTGGACTATATGGTTAATGAAATTGTAAAGAGAACGAAAGAGTGTGAAAAGAAGATTTTATCCATCGCACATTGCAATTGTCCGGAACGTGCAAAACAGGTAAAAGAAAAATTGGAAAAGCTGGCAAAATTTAAAGATATCAGAATTGTAGATACTGCAGGAGTCAGCACCATGTATGCCAATAATGGCGGTGTTATTGTAGCAGTTTAAAAAATAGCAGATAAAAAGAAAACAGATAAAGGAAAACAGAATCGGTGCAAACCGGTTCTGTTTTCTTTTGCTGTCGGTAACAAAATGGAGCATCCGCATATAGTAATAACAGACGATTGCAAGGCAAGGAGGGATGAAATGCAAATCGCAATCATTGGAGCAGATGAAAGAACACCGGCATTGAAACGTTGTCTGACGGAATCAGGAATTGGAATCATAGAAATAACGGAGCAGAATATCCGGCGACTGATGCAGAGCCAGATTATTGTATTACCTTTGCGGGCACTGGAGGAGGATGGCAGAATCAGAGGAAGCAGGGTAAAAATAGGAATGGTATTATCCTATGTAGCGGAGAGAAGTGTTATTTATGGAGGGTGTTTCCCGGAGGTTCTGACACGAAGACCATCAGGGCGGCGGATACGGCTGGTTGATTATATGGAAGATGAAGTCTTTAGAAATGAGAATGCCGGACTGACAGCAGAAGGCTGCCTTGTAGAAGCAATGACAAAGAGCAGGTGCTGCGTGAAAGGAAGAAACTGTCTGGTGGCAGGTTTTGGTTATTGTGGAAGAGCCATGGCAAAGCTGCTTTTATCTTTGGAAGCGGAAGTAACTGTTTATGATATAAAGGAAGATTGCCAGCGGGTGGCAATGGAAATGGGGTGTAGCTTGTGGCAGGAGAATGCAGAGGAGCAGAACTTTGAGTGGATTTTTTATATGGCAGATAAACCATGTCCAATAGACACAGTCTTAAAATGGTGCGATGAGAAAACATATCTATGGGATATTACAACTGGTGGCGGACTTCCGGCAGAGGAGTTAGAAGAAAAAGGTATTCATGTGGAACATCTTACTGCCGTTCCTGGAAGAATACTGACAGAAAGTGCAGGAATCATTCTTGCACGGATGATAGAAAGAGGAGCAGCAGATTATGGAAGAGTATAAGCTTACATTAGGACTTGGAATTACCGGCTCTTTCTGTACTTTTGGGAAGATACTCCGGACGACAGAAGCACTGGTGCAAAAAGGAATAAAAGTTATTCCGGTATACTCCAGACATGCAGGAACTTTGGATACCAGATTTATGACAGCGGAAGTATTTCAAAACAGAATGCAGGAGATTACAGGAGAAAGGGGAATTCAAAGTATCGTGCAGGCAGAAACCATCGGTCCGTCAGGACTTTTTGATGTGATGGCAATTGCACCATGTACCGGAAATACCATGGCAAAGCTGCAGCAGGGCATTGTAGATACCACAGTGCTTATGGCAGCCAAAGCGCATCTTAGAAATGAAAAGCCGTTGGTGCTGGCAATTTCTACCAATGATGCTTTGTCCATGAATCTTAGAAATATCGGACTGCTGATGAATATGAAGCATATCTATTTTGTGCCTTTCCGGCAGGATGATTATCAGAAGAAACCTCATTCTCTGGTGGCGGATTTTTGCCGGTTAGAGGAGACTATTGCTGCAGCCATGAAAGAAAAACAGCTGCAGCCGGTGGTGCTGTCTCCAATGCCGGTAGATTATAAATGAAGGTCAATCTTATATTCACTGAGCCAGTAATGAATCTGCAGGAGATAAGCAATCATCTGAGGACCTGCCATAAGCTGGCCATACCATGGTTTGCCATAGTCTCCTTCCTGATTTAAGAATTGCATAGTCTTTTCTTTATCAATCAGTGCAAGAAGGGAACTTTCCCCGGTGGTCAGCAGTGCACTCAGACGCTGACGCAGGAGCTGTTCATAGTAAGGATGGTAGGTTTTAGGATAAGGACTTTTCTTGCGGAAAGTAATGGTGTCCGGAAGATAGTCTTTCGCACACTGCCGCAAAAGGTTTTTCACAAGACCATCTCTGGCTTTCATTTCCCATGGCACATTAAAGACATAAGAAACCAGGTTTTTATCTGCAAAAGGAACGCGGGCTTCCAGACCGGAGAACATACTGGTGCGATCCATGCGGTTTAGCAGAGTCTGCATAAAGTAGCGGATGTTAAGATAGGAAATACGCCGGCGGCTGCATTCCGTATCATTGTCCGATGGCAGAATATCGACCTCTGCAATGGCATTTTCATAAGAACTTTGCACATAGGAATCTAAGGACAGTGCATCTGCAATTTCGTCTTTTAAGAAGGACTTGCGGAAAGACAAATCCGGTGTCCATGGAAACGTGTTGCAGGAAAGAAAATTCTTCCGGTGAAACCACGGATAGCCGCCGAAAACTTCATCGGCACATTCTCCGGTCAGGACTACCTTATGCTGCTTACTGACTTCCCGGCAGAAGAAGAGCAGGGATGAGTCAACGTCAGCCATACATGGAAGGTCATGGGCTTTCATGGAAGCAAAGAGTAAGTCAGCCTGGGAGCGGTTGTCACAGGTCAGATATTGATGCTCACTCTTAAGATAGTTTTTCATAATATCCACAAAGGGACGGTCTTCGGAGGGCTGAAAATCATTTGCCTTAAAGTAACGGGAATTATCTGTAAAGTCAAAGGAATAGGTAGAAAGAGTCTGCCCTTCTTTACTTAATTCTTCCGCACAGACCGAAGAGACAAGACTGGAATCCAACCCGCCGGAAAGAAAGGTGCAGATAGGAACATCGGAAACCATCTGCCGACGGATGGACTGTAACAGCAGCTCTTTTGTGTGGACAACGGTTTCTTCATAGCTGTCTGTATGTGGATGGCTTTCTAATCGGAAGTAACAGTAATCTTTCAGTCCGGAAGCACTGAAAGTGAGGTAATGTCCCGGCAGACATTCTGCCATATGCTCATAAACTGCGTTGCCGGGGTTCCTGGCAGGACCAAGCCCGAAGATTTCGCAGAGTCCTGTTTTATTTACCGAAGGGATGCAGCCGGGATAACAGAAAATTCCCTTCGGCTCGGAAGAAAAGATAAGTGTGTCATGAAAAAGCCGGTAAAAGAGCGGCTTTACACCAAAGGCATCCCGGAAGAGATAGAGAAGCTGATGAGCCTCATCATAAATGGCAAAAGCGAAAATACCATTCATTTTCCGGACAAAGGACGGTCCTTCAAAAAGAAATCCATTTAAAATGACTTCTGTATCGGAATGAGTACGAAAGGTCATGCCATGGGAAACCAGTTCCTCACGGAGTTCTTTCGTATTATAAAGTTCTCCATTATAGACGATGGTGAAGTCTGCGTCACAATAATGTCTGGTCATAGGCTGAAGTCCACCATGAGGATCAATAATGGCAAGCCGGGTGTGGGAAAACCCTGTATGAGAGGTTAAATAAATACCATGGGAGTCCGGCCCGCGGTGATAAAGTGCGTCACTCATATCAGATAGAATGTTACGATAATAAGGCTCCCTTTCTAAAAAATCAGTATGTAAATTACAAAAACCGGAAATACCGCACATAGCAATTCTCAATTCATTTTTTGTAGTAATCTATGCATTTCCCTAAATAAAAAGTACAAAAAAGAAGAGAGATTTATGAAAGAGAGGAAGCATTTTCTAGGTGCAAAGCACAGGTAAGGAGTTGCCGGCAGTAAGTTGTGTGGGTTATAATAAAAAAGATGAAACTATTTTTCCGGCTGGAAAGTCTAATTTACAGAAAGCAAAGGTTGAAAGGCTTTCTTTGCATATGCAGGTTTTCGGAAAGAGAAGAGGAAACAGGAATGAAGAAAAGAGGAATCGCAAAAGCGGTGGAGCAGGAAATTCTTGCATCCTATGAGCAGCTTTACCGGCTGGCAATTACCTATGTAAAGAACGAACAGGACGCAATGGATGTAGTGCAGGAAAGTGCATATAAGGCAATGAAGAATGCCGGTCAGGTGAAGGAAGAAACCTATATTAAGACCTGGCTCTGGCGGATTGTTATAAATACGTCACTGGATATGTGCAAGAAACAGAAGCGTATCGTAAGTGGAGTATTTATCCCGGAAGAAGCAAAAGAAGATGTATACAAAGACTGGGATATGCTGGCAGCGTTGGAAGAATTAGAAGAACGGGAAAGAACTATTGTGATATTAAAATATTTTGAAGAATGGAAAATAGATGATATTGCAGATCTTCTGAAAGAAAATCCAAACACCGTAAAATCAATCCTGTATCGCAGCTTAAAGAAATTAAAGATAAAGATGTCCAGGGAGGAAATAGCATGAACTATGAGAAAATAGACAGGATGAAGCAGGAATATGAGCAGATAGAAGTCCCGGAAGCATTGAAAACGCAGGTGGAAGCCGGAATCAGAAAAGGAAAGAGGGAGACCCAGAAAGGCAGTATCCGCTTTTTAAAAGGAGCAGCAACGGTAGCGGCAGCTATGGTTGCACTGGTGATTTCGGTAAATGTAAGCCCGACAATAGCCCATGCCATGGAAGAGGTTCCATTACTTGGCATAATCGTAAAAGTAGTGAACTTTTCTACATATTCTGATGTACAGGATGATAAGAATATGGAAGCAAATGTAGACATTCCCCAGGTGGCAGTGACAAATCAGGATGGGGAAGTATTATCGGATGAGACGGACGAGCTGAATCAGGAAGTGAAAAAGTATGCCGGTGGTATTATTAAGTCTTATCAGTCTGATGTAGCTTCCATTGAAGATGGTGAGAATGGTAATGAGGCAGTGAATTCGTCTTATCAGGTAGTGACAGATAACGACCGGCTGTTTGCTTTAAGAATTGATACTTCCATTGTAATGGGAGGATCGAACCAGTATACGAAAATCTATAATGTAGATAAGAAAACCGGAAATACCATTACATTAAATGATTTATTTCAGAAGGATTCCGATTATCTGGACCGGATTTCAGAGGAAATAGAAAAGCAGATGAAGGAAAATATGGAAAAAGACAGTAACCTGCAATACTTCTTAGACAAGGATGTAGATGGCTACAGCTTTGATGGAATTAAGAATGATGTAAATTTCTATGTCAACAAAGAAGGAGAGTTGACCATTGTTTTTGATAAATATGAAGTAGCACCGGGTTATATGGGAATTGTAGAATTTACGATTCCGACCAGTGTGGTTTCTGATATTATAAAGGACGGATATCTGCAATAATATGACAAAGATGGTGCGTACTAGGCATTTATAGTAATCGAAAACTCCCCCGGATATTGAAATTTCTTCCAATATCCGGGGGAGTTCTTATGCTATATCATGAGATACTTTTATTTTTTGAAGTTAGCTCTCTTTCTTAAGGTCGGGTCAAGAATACGTTTACGGATACGTAAGGATTCCGGAGTAACCTCTAAGAGCTCGTCAACATCGATAAAGTCTAATGCCTGCTCTAAGGAAAGTATCTTCGGTGGAACTAGGGTCAGAGCTTCGTCTGCGGAAGAAGAACGTGTATTGGTTAAGTGTTTCTTCTTACATACGTTTAATTCAATGTCTTCCGGTTTAGAGGAAGAACCGATAACCATACCGGAGTAAACCTTTACACCAGCTCCGATGAAGAGAGTACCACGTTCCTGAGCGGAGAACAGACCGTAAGTTACGGATTCGCCGGATTCGAAAGCAATCAGGGAACCAAGTTTACGATAAGCAATATCTCCCTTGTATGGAGCATAGCCATTGAAAATGGTATTGATGATACCATTTCCTTTGGTGTCGGTTAAGAAGTCTCCACGGTAACCGATAAGACCACGGGATGGAATGTTAAATTCCATACGGGTATAGCCGCCGCTGATTGGACGCATATCAACCATCTCACCTTTACGCTGGCTTAATTTATCAATAACAGTACCGGTGAATTCATCCGGAACGTCAACATAAGCTAATTCCATAGGCTCTAATTTCTTGCCGTTTTCATCAGTGTGGTAAAGAACTTCAGCCTTGCTGACTGCAAATTCATAACCTTCACGACGCATATTTTCGATTAATACGGAAAGATGTAACTCACCACGTCCGGAAACCTTGAAGCAGTCTGCACTGTCGGTTTCTTCTACACGAAGGCTGACGTCGGTATTTAACTCACGGAACAGTCTGTCTCTTAAGTGACGGGAAGTAATGAATTTACCTTCCTGTCCTGCAAGCGGGCTGTCGTTGACCATGAAATTCATGGAAAGAGTAGGCTCGGAAATCTTCTGGAAAGGAATGGCAACCGGGTTGTCTGTTGCACAGATGGTATCACCGATATGGATGTCTGCAATACCGGAAATAGCAACGATAGAACCGATTTTCGCTTCCTTTACTTCTACTTTATTCAGACCATCAAATTCGTATAATTTGCTGATTTTGACTTTTTTCTGTTTGTCAGGCTCGTGGTGGTTTACTACGATAGCATCCTGATTTACCTTTAAGACACCGTTGTCTACTTTACCAACACCGATTCGTCCAACGTATTCATTATAATCAATGGTACTGATAAGAACCTGGGTGTTTGCATCCGGGTCACCGGTAGGTGCCGGAATGTAGTCGATAATGGTTTCGAATAAAGGAGTCATATCCTTGCGCTCATCATTTAAATTTCTCATGGCGTATCCATCTCTTGCAGAAGCGAAGATGAATGGGCAGTCTAACTGTTCGTCAGAAGCGTCTAAATCCATGAAAAGCTCTAATACTTCATCAATAACTTCTTCCGGTCTTGCTTCTGGACGGTCAATTTTATTGATACATACAATAACCGGCAGATTCAGTTCCAGTGCTTTCATAAGAACGAATTTGGTCTGTGGCATAGCACCTTCAAATGCATCTACCACAAGAATAACACCGTTTACCATTTTCAGAACTCGCTCAACCTCGCCACCGAAGTCGGCATGGCCAGGAGTATCAATGATATTGATTTTTACATCTTTGTAGAATACAGCAGTATTCTTAGAAAGAATGGTAATACCACGTTCACGCTCAATATCATTGGAATCCATGACACGTTCCTGGACTTCCTGATTGGCACGGAATACACCACTCTGTTTCAACAGCTCATCGACCAGAGTAGTTTTACCGTGGTCAACGTGGGCGATGATAGCTATGTTTCTAATATCGTCTCTTGTTGTTTTCATATAAAATCCTTCCTTCTATCAGTGCATAAAATTCAGTTTCTTCTTATATATAATGCCTGTCCATAAATGACCGGCGTTTTTATTCTATCACATATTGAAAAATACGCAAGTATTTCTTTCTTTACAGAAAATTGCTTTCCTGTAAAGAAAAAAACGCTCCGCGAGGATGCGCACTGCGGCGTATAAGGTAGATGTCGCAAGCGACCGCCGCAGGCGCGAGAATGTGCCAAGGCACATTCTTTGTTCAAGGACACAGCGCATATGCATGGAAAAGCGGCTTTATGCATAATATATCCAAAATGTTATCGACAGATTTTGATGAGTTTCATCTCATTGGAATGGTACTGTAAAAACGTTCGAAAACACACTAAATAAAGGAGAAAGATTCATGGCAGATAAGATTTTAGAAAACAACCAGGTATCCATTGTAGGGGAGATTATTTCCGATTTCCAATACAGTCATGAAGTGTATGGGGAAGGCTTTTATATGGTAGAGGTAGCGGTCAGCAGATTAAGTAATTTTTCCGACTACATTCCATTGATGATTTCAGAGCGTCTGATTGACACTTCACAGAGTTACATAGGACAGAAGGTATATGTGACCGGACAGTTCCGTTCCTATAACAGACATGAGGAACTTAAGAACCGGCTGGTTCTCTCCGTATTCGTCCGGGAGATTGAGTTTATTGAAGAAGAGACGGAGGAGATGAAGAGCAACCAGATTCTTCTTGATGGCTATATCTGTAAAGACCCGATTTACCGTAAGACTCCTCTTGGAAGAGAAATTGCAGACCTGTTGGTGGCGGTAAACCGTTCCTATGGAAAATCTGATTATATCCCATGCATCTGCTGGGGAAGAAATGCAAGATTTGCCGCAAGATTTGAGGTGGGTGTGCATGTGCAGATCTGGGGCAGAATCCAGAGCAGGGAGTATGTCAAACGCTTAAATGAGGATGAGGTAGAGAAGCGTACCGCCTATGAAGTATCCGTGAGCAAAATTGAATATATGGAATAAAATAGTAGAAATAAAGAATAATTGAGAAAGCATGAAACATACAGACATTGCTTTTTATTGGAAATTGTGGTATCGTAAGTAAATCTGGGATAAAGAGTCCCTGTAAGAATTGGCATGGAGGTTTGTCATGGAAAAGGGTTCCGTACAGATTTATTATGGTGCAGGTCGTGGAAAGACCAATGCTGCACTGGGCAATGCGTTGCGGGCAGCCGGAGAGAATAAGAGTGTAATTATTATCCAGTTTTTAAAAGGAAAAACAGATGATCAGATTGCTTATATGAAGCAGTTAGAACCGGAAATCAAGGTATTCCGTTTTGAAAAATCAGAAGAGAATTATGATGAACTGCCGGAAGAAAGACAGGCAGAAGAGAAACTCAATATGAAAAACGGACTGAATTTTGCCAAGAAAGTGCTGGTTACCGGTGAATGCAATGTACTGATTCTGGATGAAGTTCTGGGCCTTATAGATGCCGGAGTAATTTCGTCGGAAGAATTAGAAGCTGTTTTAAAAGCAAAGATGGATGAAACAGAGGTTATTATGACCGGAAGGGTATTAGAAGAATCCATTCGTAGCTATGCAGATGAGATTTATAAGATTACTGCGGAAAAATAAGAAAGAAAATGTAAAATGTCTGCATAGGACGTTGACAGATAGTAGCAGCGGTGCTATATTGAGGTAAGAAATTTAATATATGAAGGTAGAGGTTGCGTGAGACAAGAGTACTTGGTCGGATATGGCAGACATAGAAGAAGACATAAGGAAAGGGGAACACGCCGAAAGGTTATTTTTCCTGCAAAGAATAATCTTGGGCATGGATTGAAGAAGTTCATGACTGTCATCTTGTAATAAGATGGGGCGCTATCGGTATGATCCATAATAATTTAAGTGGAATATCAACCGGCTCCCTGTGAGCCGGTTTTTTTATGCTGGTAATAAAAGCAAAACAAACGATATCTTCATACAATAAATAAGATACTTATAAAGTGGAGGAAAAAGAACATGTCTATTTACAAAGGTTCCGGAGTTGCAATTGTAACCCCAATGAAAGCAAATGAAGAAGTTAACTATGACAAATTAGCAGAATTAATTGAAGAACAGATTTCTGAAGGTACAGACTGTATCGTAATTGCAGGAACAACAGGAGAGAGTTCTACCTTATCCATGGAAGAACATCACAAAGTAATCTGTGCAGCAGTAGAATTTGCAAAACACAGAGTTCCGGTAGTAGCAGGAACCGGTTCTAACTCAACGGAGACAGCAATCCAGTTGACCAAAGAAGCAGAAGAAGCAGGAGCAGACGGAGCACTTATCGTAACTCCATATTATAATAAGGCAACACAGAAAGGTTTAATCGGACATTATTCTAAGATTGCACAGGAAACAAGACTTCCGATTATTATGTATAATGTACCGGGAAGAACCGGATGTAACCTTCTGCCGGAGACAGTTGCAGAATTATTCCACACCCAGGAAAATATTGTTGGATTAAAAGAAGCAACCGGTAACCTTGCACAGGCATCTAAGACCATGTACTTGACCGATGGAAAGCTTGATTTATATTCCGGAGAAGACGGACTGGTTGTACCACTTATGTCCATTGGCGGAATCGGAGTAATTTCCGTATGGGCAAACCTTGCTCCGGCAAAAGTGCATAATATGTGTGAAAGCTTCTTCAAAGGAGACCTTGCAACAGCAAATCAGTTACAGAGAGAAGCCCTTCCATTGATTGATGCATTATTCTGTGAAGTAAACCCGATTCCGGTAAAAGAAGCATTAAATCTTATGGGCAAGAACGTCGGACCGCTTCGTTCCCCGCTTTGCGAGATGGAGCCAGCCAATAAGGAGAGACTGATTCAGGCAATGCGTACATATGGATTAAAATTAGTATAAGAAACTGGAGATGATAGAGATGACAAAAGTAATCATGCATGGCTGTAATGGAAAAATGGGTCAGGTAATAACCGGCCTGATTGCGCAGGACGAAGATGTGAAAATTGTAGCCGGAATTGATACCTATGATGAAAAGAAAAATGATTATCCGGTATATAAGACCATCCGGGAATGCCAGATTGCAGCAGATGTTGTGATTGATTTTTCAAATGCGAAGGCAGTAGATGAACTGTTAAATTACTGTGGCGAGAAGAAGCTTCCGCTGGTACTTTGCACCACCGGTTTATCCGAAGACCAGCTGGCGAAAGTTACTGAGACCAGCAAAGAGACTGCAATTTTAAAATCTGCCAATATGTCACTTGGAATCAATACCTTAATGGATTTATTGCAGACTGCTATAAAGAAGCTTGCACCTGCCGGCTTTGATGTGGAAATCGTAGAGAAACATCATAACCAGAAGCTGGATGCGCCGAGTGGAACTGCTCTTGCATTAGCAGATGCCATGAATGAAGCTATGGACAATACCTATTCCTATAAATTAGACAGGAGCAGTGAGCGGAAGAAGAGAGATGCAAAAGAAATCGGTATTCAGGCAGTCCGTGGAGGAAGCATTGTTGGTGAACATGAAGTAATCTTCGCAGGAACTGATGAAGTGATTGAATTTAAGCATACGGCATATTCTAAGGCAATCTTTGGGAAAGGAGCTGTAGAAGCAGCAAAGTTCTTAAAGGGAAAACCTGCCGGAATGTATGATATGCATGATGTAATCCGTGCAGAGTAGAGTTGGGCACGCATATAATTACAAAATAAGAAATCCCCGGTATCATATCCGAAAAAGATATGATACCGGGGATTTAATATTTACGCATAGTTCGTTTTACAATAACTGGATACCTGCATCTGCTGCAGCCTTGCACATGTCTTCCGGCCAGAGAGAAGACTGGACTTCTCCGATATGGGCCTTACGAAGGAAGAACATACAGATACGGGACTGTCCGATTCCTCCACCGATGGTATATGGAAGTTTGCCATCAATGATTGCTTTCTGGAAAGGAAGCTTAGCACGTTCCGGGCAGCCTGCTTTATCAAGCTGTGAGAGCAGTGCAGCCTTGTCTACACGGATTCCCATGGAAGATAATTCCAGTGCAATATCAAGGACAGGATAGTATACTAAGATGTCGGCATTTAAAGACCAGTCATCGTAGTCCGGGGCACGTCCGTCATGACGCTCGCCGGATTCTAAGACATCACCAATCTGTAAGATGCAGACAGCACCCTTTGCCTTGGTTATGTAATATTCACGCTCCTTTGGAGTATTTTCAGGGAACATATCCTCTAATTCCTGAGTGGTAATGAAGAAGATATCATGCGGAAGAATCTCTTCAATATAATCGTACTGGATAGCCATATATTTTTCTGTTTTACGAAGACATTTGTATACAGTACGGACAGTATCTTTTAAAGTTTCCATGCTGCGGTCTTTCTTTGCAATGACTTTTTCCCAGTCCCACTGGTCTACGAAGATAGAGTGGATATTATCTGCAATCTCATCGCGGCGGATAGCATTCATATCGGTGTAAAGACCTTCGCCCTCTTTGAAATCATAATGCTTTAAGGCATAACGTTTCCATTTAGCAAGAGAGTGAACAACTTCTGCTTTACGCTCATTCTGTTCTTTGATGGTGAACGTAACCGGACGCTCCACACCATTTAAGTTATCATTTAATCCGGAATCAGGGTCAACGAAAAGTGGTGCTGAAACACGGGAAAGGTTTAGACGCAGGGAAAGCAGATTCTGGAAGAAATCTTTCACTGTTTTAATCGCAATCTGTGTATCATGCAGGTTAAGTTGAGACTGATAATTTTTTGGTATAATCAGATGTTCCATAATAGCTCCTTTTTCATTTTAGTCTGCAATTATTATAGCACAGCAATTCGAGTTTGCAATGGATTATTTGTTTAAAAAAGAGTACAGAAGCGGATATAATTTATCACTGTGTTCAATATAACTTCCATGACCTTCTCCCGGAACAATAACCAGAGTGGCATGCTCAATATTTTCTGCAATCTTTTTTGTAACCTTTTTCTTGATTAAATCTTTTTCGCCGGCTAAGACAAGGGTTGGAATCTTGATTTTATGTAAGTCCACCGGCTGGATATCTGGCTCATTGAGCATCATTGTGGAAAAAGGATTCGGATTCTTTTTGCATTCCCTGCGGATGCGGCGGTAGTCTCTTCCTTTGATGTCCTTTGGCGTCAGGTTTGCACCGCTGATCATAAGCTTGGAGAGCTTATCCGGGTATTTCGAAGCTAAGAGAAGTCCGACGATACCGCCGTCACTGAAGCCATAAAAGAGAGGGGCCTTTAATTCTAAGGCATCAATAAAAGCTGCCATGTCGTCTGCCATATCCATGTAATGAAGTTCTTTTGGAGAAGCAGAAAGACCGTGACCTCTGGAATCGATGGCATAAACGGTGTAATGTTCGGCAAGCTCCGGAATCAGTACATCAAAAATTTCGTGGGTTTCGCCATTTCCATGTACTAGCAGGAAAGGCTGCCCTTCGCCATATTTTTCATAATAGAGAATCTGACCATTTAATTGAATATACATAATGATTATCGTCCTTTAAAATTGATTATTTTGTCATTCTATTTTATAGTAAAGGTAATTCAACTTTTTTAGTGTAGCATTTTATAAAGGAGAAAACAAGATGGAGACAGAACATGTTATGCATACTTTTGCCCCGGTATACGATAAAAAATCCAGAGTATTAATCTTAGGCACGTTCCCGTCGGTCAAGTCGAGAGAGAACCGGTTTTACTACGGCCATCCGAGAAACCGCTTCTGGAAAGTAACGGCGGCAGTATGCGGCTGTGAGGTCCCGGAGACGATAGAAGAAAAGAAGGCATTTCTTCTTGAAAATCATATTGCTATCTGGGATGTTATTGCATCCTGCGACATAGCAGGATCTTCAGACAGCAGCATAACAAATGTTGTGGCAAATGATATTGAACGGCTGTTAACGGAGGCTCCCATCGAGGCTGTTTTCCTAAATGGCGCAAAAGCATACGAATTATTTATGAAATACTGTTCCTGTAAGGATAAGGCAGAAATCTGCAAGCTGCCGTCCACCAGTCCTGCCAATGCTGCATGGAGTCTGGAGCGGCTGATAGAAGAATGGAAGAAAATCAGGAGATAGGATGAAATGTATACAGACAGACAGTTAAAGATTATAGCGATCTTAAAAAGCGCAGATGACTGGATGAGCGGTTCCCTTCTGCGGGAAAATATCGGGGTGAGCAGCAGGACACTGCAGATGGATATTAGGGCAATCAATGAGAAACAGTCAGGAGAGCCTCTGATACAGTCTAATAATCGGCTGGGGTATCTTTTGAAAAATAAGATTGCATTAGAGCAGGAACAGAAAAGTTACGGACAGGAGAACTATGTGCATTCCAAACAGATTATTACTTTGCTGCTGTTTGAAAAGGAGTATACCAGTATTGGAACGATTTCTGAGCGATTATTCCTTTCCCGGTCATCTGTAACTTCTGACCTGCCGCAGGTAAAGCGGATTATAAGCCGCACGCCGGGGGTAAATCTTTTGGTATCCGGACAATATGGACTTAAGATTCAGGCATCGGAGAATGTAAAGAGAATCATGTGCATGAAGACCATGCAGAGCAGACAGGATTATCATATGTTGTTTTCGGAAGAAGAGATAGAGCAGTTTGCAGAAAATCAGAAAAAGTTACAGGCTGTTCTGGCAGAAGTATTTACCAGAAACCAGTTTATCGTATCGGGAGAAGCCTATCATGATTTTGCACGTTATCTGGCAGTATGCATGATGCGAAGCCAGATGGGATTTCCGGTAACAGAGGAAGAGGATGGCACAACTGAAATGCCTGGCAGACTTTCTACTGAGCTGGTAGATGAAATCGAAAAGGTGTGCACCTATCGGTTTAAGGAGAAGGAAAAGCAGAATGTAGAGGCACGGTTAAAGGAATTGAATATGGTCTGTAAGGAGACGGACATTCAACTGGATATGCTGCAGAAATTAGAAGTATTTATCCAGCGGGTGCAGGAGGAAACCGGACTTAAATTGCAGGTGGAGCGGGACCTTTTAGAGGTTTTATCAGACCATGTGTCAAGAATGGAACTCCGGATTCAGAATGGACGTAATAATATCGGTAATCATACCAAAGAAATGGCAAAGCGGTATCCGCTGGAAATGCATCTTTTAAGAACCTGTTTAAGTCCTGTTTTAAATACAGAGATTCCGGATGCGGAAATGGGCTATCTGGTGCTTTATTTTGCATCTGCAATTGAACGTAACAGAAGAAAGCCGGATATTTTATTTATCAGTGACCAGAGTGCCAGCAGCATTTATAATGTACAGAATAAATTAAAAGGCTTCTTAGGGGAGCGAATCAGTGAGATAACAGTTATCCCGGAATATTTATTTGAACAGAGAAAAGAACGGTATTGCCGGAATTACCAGCTTCGGATTACATCGGAAAAGGAGCTGGTATTAAAGGATGCTTCCTTTACTTATCTCGACCTTTTTGCAGACAATGAGCAGATTATGCGGCTGGGGAGAAATGTTGATAAGCTTGAAAATAACTACTGGAAGGAAACGGAAGAAAAGCTTCGGAAAAAATATGGCACAAAGGACAGTCTGTATCTGATAGAAGAAGTGGCAGACTTTGATGATTTAAAGAAAAGAATCGGTTATGAATATCAGGAACAGAAGGTGTCGAAGGAGACCATCGGAAGCAGCCGTCTTTCTATGATTGACCATGAGCAGGATGGCAGAAATAAGATTTATCACATTTATCTTAAAAAGCCATTTTCTTATGGCGGTAAGCAGATTACAGAAGTTATTGCAGCACATTATGGCGGAGAAGGGGATATGATAGAATTCTTTGACTATGTAAAAGAGCTGTTAGGTGGACAGAGCTAGGCAGAGGATTTCGCTATTAGTGACGCAAAAGTATAAATTTCCTGAAACATAAAAGCACGGTATAATAAGCTTAACAAAATAAATGCGGGTCATTTATGAAAGGAGAATGTTTATGGGAAAAAATTATGAGAAGCTGGGAGATGAAATTATTACCCGGCTGGGAGGAGAACAAAATATTACCAAGCTGTTTCACTGTGCTACAAGACTTCGTTTTCAGCTTGCAGATATGTCTAAGGCAGACCTGGAAGGAATCAAGAAGCTGCCGGATGTCATGGGCGTAGTAGAAAGTGTTGGCGGTGTTCAGGTTATCATTGGAAATGATGTAGCATCCGCTTATGCTGCAATTGTAGCAAAGCATAAGATTGAAAACAGCAGTGATGGCAAGATGGTTGAAAAAGCAGATGCAGCACCGGAGAAAAACGGAATTGTATCAAAAATTCTCAATGTGCTTTCTGCCATTTTAGGACCGGCAATTCCACTGATTATGTGTAGTGGATTGATTTCAGCATTACTGATTATTTTAACCAAGTGCGGACTGAGTACAGAAGGCACAACCTATACCATCATCAGCATGGTTGGAAATGCAGCATTATATTTCCTGCCGGTATTACTGGCATATACTTCTGCCAAGAAATTCGGCTGTGATATTATGACCAGTGTTTTCCTTGGCGCAATTATGATTAGTCCGACATTGATTGGATTAACGGAGCAGGGAAGTTTTGTATCACTTTTCGGACTGCCGGTGAAAACAGTAAATTACAGCTCTACCGTAATTCCGATTATTTTAACTATCTGGATCTTCAGCTATGTAGAGAAGCTGGTAGTTAAAATTGTTCCAGCAGCAGTTAAATTTGTATTTAAACCGTTACTGTCTGTTATTATCATGATTCCAGTTATGTTATGTATTACCGGACCAATCGGAAGCTATTGTGGAGACCTTTTATGCAAAGCACTGACCGCAATCAATAACGTAGCACCTTGGTCTTCTGTATTAATTGTTGGCTGTCTTGCACCACTTTTAGTATTAACCGGAATGCATCTTGCATTGATTCCGCTTGTAATGTCCATGTTTGCAACAGCAGGATATGATAATATGTTATTCGTTGCATTTATCGGAATGAACTTCTCACAGTTCGGTGTAGCATTAGCTTGTATGTTAAAAACTAAAAATAAAAACCTTCGTACACTGGCATCTTCCTGTGCAATTACAGCATTCCTGGCAGGAGTTACAGAGCCTACCCTTTATGGAATCTGTGTACGAATGAAGAAACCTTTGATTGCTACCTGGATTGCATGTATCGTAAACGCAATCTTCTGTGCAATCTTCAGCGTAAGAGTATACAGCTTCGGCGCTCCATCCTTCTTTACAATGCCGATTTTCTTAAATCCGGATGGAACGATGAGTAACTTCTATTTTGCAATTGCAGCAGCAGCAATTACCATTGTAGTAAGCTTTGTATCAACCTGGGTGTTAGGATTTGATGACAGCATTTATGGAGAGGAAGCAGCTTAATGGAAAAAAGTCTGAATGTAGTGGAAAAAATATCGGATCAGCTTTATGTGATTACGGAGACAGAGAGTGTGCATTGTTATCTTGTTATAGGAAGTGATAAGGCAATGCTCTTTGACATCGGCTATGGCTATGAAAATATCATGCCACTGGTTCGTACAATTACAGATTTGCCGGTTATGCTGGTGTTGCATAATATTTATATAGGATTTGGAGGGAGAGAAAAGTTATGAAAAAGCTAAGTAAATATGATAAAAAGAAATTAGAAGTTCACAAAAGATATGATGCGTAAGGGCATTGGTCGTTTGTGAATTTTTTTTGGGGGGAAAATTAGGGGGATAATAGAACGAAAATGTTGACAGAAAGTTTTTTATAGATACGAATGGGACATAGAGAGGTATAGAGCTTTGCAAGAACTGGGATTGAAAGAATATTTTGCAATAGGATATTATTTTGTGGGTGAGGAGAAAAAAATTCCACTCGTTTTGGATGCTTATGCTAAAAATCAATTGGATTTATCTGATGTAAATAGAGTTTTGGAGTTAAGTAGTATTAAAGAATTTTTTGATAAATATGATTATGTAAATGCCTGGAATGATGATTATTATAGAAAGTATAAAGAACTTTCTAGAAATGCTGAAAAAGAGGTGAGATTATTTTTTCAAAGCATTACGGAGAATGCAATTGTTCCTATATATAATGTATGTAAAGTTATATTTTGGGATGAATTTTGGAAATATTTCTACATATATAAGGTGTATGACAAAATTTCTGCAGAGCATTTCAAAGAAATTGCAGACGGGCTCCGCATACCGCCAAACGAGCTTTTGAAAAATAAAAATTTAGTTGAGAAGTTTGATACACAGATTACAGAAATGCTTAAAAATCCGGAATATGGAGCTAGATTTATTGTTGATTATTATATGAGGAAAGATAATGGAAAGACGAAGTGCTATTTTCCTAAAAGTTTAACGAAAGAGGACAAGTATAATATTATAAAAGCTTATATTAATGGAGATATAGTAAATATAAATATTTTAGACTTAATCATAAATGGTAAGTCAAAAAAATCGAAAGAATTTGATGTAGATGCAAAACTTAGACATCTTGCAAAGAAAAGGAGTGAGCGTTATTGGAACAATAATACAACTTCGGTGTTTGAATATGAAACAGGTGTAGAAGTATCTTTTTCACCTGAAAATCCAGATCAAGATTTAGATTTTTCAGACGGTATTATTATTGCAAAATACAATTCCGATTGGATAAAAAATAATTTGGACTATCCTACATTGTTAAATAATTTCATTTATCTGTTTGGATATACAGATATTTGTATGAGATGTTTGTTTACTGCAAGAAGCTTGAAACAGGGGATTTTTGAAAAAATGGTATCTGTTCAAGGAAATGGAATGTATCAAAAGGGGCAGCTTTTTGAATTGCTAAATGTGCTTTCAAGTGGACAAATGCAGGGTTATGTTGATATTCTTAATAATTTTGACATTTATTTAGAGGAGATAATTAAATGGTTTTTTGAAGTCTACTTAAAAAATGAATTTGGTGCGAATGGTTTTATTTGTATTATGCCGGAGAAGAGTGACAGCATTCTTAGTAAGTATGAGCGTGTGGCTACGGTTATGGACGGAGTGACTAAGCAGTTTAAGCTTTTTTGCGAAGAAGGAGAGATTGACAGAGAATTATATGAAATGATATCGGGGTCTGTGAGATATAAAGAAATTCCGAGTTTAATTAAAAATAAGTATGCATATGCGAATAGCAATGAAATTTTACGTGAAATGCAGGATATGTTTTCGAATCAAGGCTTGCTTTCTTATACTGAGAAGACTAAAGGCAGATATAATACACTTTTCGAATTACTTCAATCTGAACATGTAAGACCAGAAGAACTAAAAGAGTACAATTTCGACGAATTTAACTGGTTATTAGAACGCGGAGCAGTGGTTATAAATGATGGAATATTTATATTAAATTATGAAAGAATACGGATTCTAAAGGAATTAAATGATAAAGGTGTTATTTGTCTGCAATATAAAGATAGTGACATATTAAGAGAACTTATTAGTAAAGGCGAAATTAGAGTGGAAAGCTCGTTGTTATCGAAGTCGGAATGGGAGTATTTTGATTATGTATTAAATAAGGCTGAATTTTCTAATGGCCTTGATTTGCGGAATCGATATATTCATGATACGAATTCTCTAGATGAACAACAACAGCAGAATGACTACATTGTTTTATTGAAAATGTTCATAATTCTCGTAATCAAAATTAATGAAGAGTTTTGCCTACAGGATAAAATATCAAAGAATGGTGCTGACTTTTATGAAATATGATTACTTATTCAAAATAAGTTCAATTTAGTCATTTGCATAAAAATGACTAAATTGAACTTGATTTTGAATAAGATTATATATATAATTCAATTAGGATATTTTGTGAATGTGACGAAGTTGAACTTGAAATGGGGCAATTAAAATGAAACAATTCGATTATACGGAAAAATGGAAGAAATTGCTTACACCAGAAATTGTAAGTTATCTTACAACAATTCATGAGTACAAAGGTAAACAGTACTTGATTGCTGAACGTCACGCTGATGTGCTGGAAAATCTTGTTGAGATGGCAAAGATTCAAAGTACAGAGAGCTCTAATAAAATTGAAGGTATTTATACTTCTGAGGAACGTTTGAAAAAGATTGTTTTGGATAAGACAATGCCAAGGACAAGAAATGAGCGTGAGATAGCAGGATACAGGGATGTACTTAATACTATACACGAGAATTTTCAGCATATTCCGATTCGTGATACATTTATATTACAGCTTCATAGAGATTTATATAAATTTGAGAATGCTTCTAACGGAGGAAGATTCAAGACTTCTGATAATATTATTGAGGAAGAAGATGAAAAGGGTAATAAGTTTGTTAGATTCAGACCCTTACCTGCATGGGAAACTCCAGATGCAATTATAAATTTGTGTACAGCATATAATGAGGCAATTAACCAAGGTGAAGCAGACTCGCTTTTGTTAATATCGATGTTTATTATAGATTTCTTATGTATTCATCCATTTAATGATGGAAATGGAAGAATGAGTAGATTATTGACTTTATTATTGCTATATCAGAATGACTATATTGTTGGAAAATATATCAGCCTGGAAAAGCTAATAGAGCGAACAAAAGGCAGTTATTATGATGCTTTACAGGAAAGTTCGCAAGGATGGATGGAAGATGAGAACAATTACGAGCATTTTGTGAAATATATTTTGGGGATAATTACTGCAGCATATCGAGATTTTTTTGATAGAACAAAGATTGTTGAGGAAAAGAGAATACCTAAGCCAGATAGAATTGAAGAACTGATAAAGAATCACATAGGTACAATTACTAAGACTGAGATTGTAAAAGCAGCGTCAGGAATAAGTACAACTACAGTACAGCGGACACTAACAGATTTGGTTAAGGCAGGGAAGATAATAAAGATTGGAAATGGCCGCTATACAAAGTATAAGTGGAACTGGGATAAGGAGATTTAGAAAATGATTACAGGTGAATTAAAAAATAAAATAGACAGTTTATGGGAGATTTTCTGGACGGGAGGTCTAACAAATCCGTTGGATGTAATTGAACAGATGACATATCTTATGTTCATTCACGATTTAGATGTGTCAGATAATACACATGCAAAAGAAAGTGCTATGCTTGGTCTTCCATATGAAAGTGTATTTGCCGAGAAAGTAAAAATTGGTGAGAGGATTATTGATGGAACACAACTTAAGTGGTCTGTTTTCAGGGACTATCCGGCTGATAGAATGTATTCTGTAGTGCAGGAAATGGTATTCCCGTTTATTAAGAATCTGCATGCTAATAAAGATAGTGCTTTTTCAAAATATATGGATGATGCAATTTTTAAGCTTCCTACACCATTAATGCTTTCCAAGGTTGTAGATGCAATGGATGATTTATATACACAGATGGCAAAACTGAATGATTCAGATGCCAGAGGAGATGTATATGAGTACCTTCTCTCAAAGCTGGCTACAGCAGGGGTAAATGGTCAGTTTAGGACGCCTCGTCATATCATTAAAATGATGGTAGAACTTATGGATCCTAAAGCTGATGATGTGATCTGCGATCCGAGCTGCGGTACAGCGGGATTTTTGGTGGAAGCAGGAGAGTATCTGTGGGCTAATAAGAAAGATGAAATCTTCTATGATAAACAGAAAAAAGATCATTTTATGAATCATATGTTCCATGGTTATGATATGGATAGAACTATGCTTCGTATAGGAGCAATGAACATGATGAATCATAGAGTAGAAAGCCCGTTTATTGAATACAGAGACAGTTTGTCCGATCAGAATCCAGATAAGGATAAATATTCGCTGATTCTTGCAAATCCACCTTTCAAGGGAAGCCTTGATGCAGACATTGTATCAGCAGATTTGTTAAAAGTGTGCAAAACAAAGAAAACAGAGCTTCTTTTTTTAGCATTGTTTGTTCGTATGCTTAAAGTTGGCGGTAGATGTGCCTGTATCGTTCCTGATGGAGTATTATTTGGTTCTTCCAAGGCTCATAAGGATATACGAAAAGAAATTGTGGAAAATCAGAGACTCGAAGCAGTTATCTCAATGCCTTCTGGTGTGTTCAAACCATATGCTGGAGTATCGACCGCCATTCTGATATTTACAAAGACAGAGCATGGTGGAACAGACAATGTATGGTTCTATGATATGCAGGCAGATGGATTTAGCTTGGATGACAAGCGTTCTTCAATTGCGGATAATGATATTTCGGATATTATTGAAAGATTTCGCAATCGTGATGCTGAGTTAGATAGAAAACGTACAGATAAGTCATTCATGGTTCCTAAGCAGGAAATCGTTGATAATGATTATGATCTTAGTATCAATAAGTATAAAGAAGTTGAGTATGTGCCTGTAGAGTATCCGCCTACATCTGAGATTATGGCTAATATTCGTGAGATTGAGATTGAGATTGGGAACGAGATGGAAGAGTTGGAGAAATTGTTAGGAGAATGAGATTATGGCAAAAGTAAGTAAACGAGGTGGATTTTCCGATAGAAATAAAATTAAACCGGAAAATACAGAGATTCAGTTAAAAGAGTTTGATAAGAGAACTAGAGTACAATTGCAAAATATGATTAGCCAGTTTTATCAGGAGGTATATGGGGATGAATATTATGGTGGAGAAAACATACAGGAATTTTTTAGATATGTTATCGGAACCGTTTATTCCGAACCAGTGGATACTAGACGGACGTATGATGATGATGATGTGTTAAAAATGATTAATAAGACCATACAAGAAGATGATTATGATGATGTTTTGACTTTGATTGAAGCTATTATTCAATATTGGGAAGACTATCGGACTGATATACAAAGAGTTATGTATTACAAAACTTGTTTTGACCAATATCCGACTAAATCCTTATATCAAGCTGCTAATGATTTTTTTAAAGATGAGTATGTAGGATATCGGTTTGTGGATGATATAATCGTACCAATAAGTGATGAATATGAAGTCACAGAAATAAATCAAGCGTTAGAAAACCCATATAGTCCGGTATATGAGCATTTATCTAAGGCGAACAAATTGCTAGCAGACAGAAGCAAGCCTGATTATGAGAATTCTATTAAAGAAAGTATTAGTGCAGTTGAAGCATTATGTGAAATACTTACTGGAATAACGGGGAAAGAGGCTTCATTGGGAAAGCTGTTAAAAAAATTAGAAGATAATGGTGTAGTAATTCATGCAGGACTGAAATCGGCTTTTAATATACTTTATGGATATACATCGGATGCTAATGGAATAAGACATGCTGGCAATATTGGTGGACCATCATCAACATTTGAAGAAGCAAAATTTATGTTGGTGTCGTGTAGTGCTTTTGTGAATTATTTGATTGCAGTTAGTGCGAAATGATAGAATAGAAAGGAAGACAAATTCGGAATTTGTTGGGATGATGATATGGATATGATGTTTGTAGAAGATTGTTGCCAAATACTTGATTCTATGCGAGTGCCTATTACAGCATCTAATAGAGAAGAAGGAGAATATCCTTATTATGGAGCAAATGGTATTCAAGACTATGTTGCAGATTATATTTTTGATGATGAACTTGTATTATTAGCTGAGGATGGTGGTAATTTTGGCTCTAAGGAAAGGCCCATTGCATATAGAGTTTCTGGGAAATGCTGGGTTAATAATCATGCACATGTGTTAAAGCCTAAAGAAGGGTTAGATATTGATTATCTATGCTATTCATTAATGTTTTATAAGGTTGATGGAATGGTTAATGGTGCTACAAGGCAAAAATTAACCCAAGCAGCTATGCGTAAGATGCAGATTCCTTCAAGAAGTATAGATGAGCAAAAATATATTGTTGATGAACTGAATCGCATCATTAGGATAAAAGAACAACGTCAGCATGAACTGCGGTTATTAGACGACCTCATCAAAGCCCGATTTGTCAAATTCATATCCGCATTATATCATAAAAATTTCTGTTACCAAGCATCCATAAGAAGCTGCCCGTGCAGGTTCTGTAGATTAATATTTTTTTGTATTCTTTTCTGAATTATATTGGTATGTTTATTTAAATTTTATACTGCATGAAATTGTCATTATGCACAAATCCAAAATCGGTATATAACTTGACTCCCATATCAGATGCCGTAATTTGTACTGTTCCACATCCATATTCTCTGGCATCATTTACAATACGGGATAACAATTCCTTAGCTATCCCCTTTCTTCTATAATCCGGATTCGTAAACATACTGGACAATAAACCAATTTTACCACTAGGGCATCCGAAATATGGCGGTTTCTCTACGAATGACATTCCACTTGTTCCAACAATATTTTCCCCATCAAGTGCAAGCCAGGATACAAATGTTCCATCCTTCATATGACGCGTATAGTACTCTTTCAGCGCAGGAAACAAATCTATTTTCTCTTTTGCTCCTTCTTCTCTTAGCTGATTTATTCTCATATTGATAAAAATGTTAAGTTCTTTTTCTGTAAGTCTTTTATATTCTATTGCCATTTTGTTCTCCTTGACTTTTATGTGTATATTTTAATTAATAAAAGCAAACATGTAACAAAACGCAAAATGAGAACAACTTTCGCCATTCTCATTTCCACATAATTTCAATTACTAATCTTCTATACTATCTTTTGTATCTTGGATTAAATCGCTGAGAATTTTTTTAGCATTTTCAATGTCATTATTCTCAAATTCCTTTTCCATTGCCTCTAATTGTCTCATAAGATTTCGCAGATAAGCTTTAAAAATTGCCTTATGTTCATTACTCACTTATTACCACCACCTTTCGTTATTTATATCACCCAACAGCAAAGTTCTCAAATCAGGGTATCGGCATAATAAGGTACTTTGTTTTATAACTCTACAAATTAACAAAGCTCTCAAACAGGTGTAATGTCAATTGCAATTCATCCACTGTTTTACATCTTTCTGAATTAACAAAGCTCTCAAACGAAAATCCGATAGTAGCCATTCCATTTATTGTTTTACATCTTTCTGAATTAACAAAGCTCTCAAACATGTTACTGTTTATGACGTTCCTAGTAATGGTTTTACATACCTTTTGCCTTCTTTGATGTTAATGGGGGATTATATAATTCCACTGTATGATATACCACTGTGATTCCTAAATTTGAAGGATATTTCGTATTTTCATCAAAAGAGTCACCAAATATAAGTTTTATATCCGTAACAAGTTTTTCTTCAGCATCTCTGGATATAGTCAAGTCTGATATCTCTTTAGTTTGAACATTTGAAAAACCTGCCTCTTTTAGTTTCTGAACTACCTCCGTATATTTAAGCCCTTCCAAGTTTTCACTTGAACACCCTATAGGTATCAATTTCTGAACTTCATAATATTCTATCGCAAAAAACACTGCTATAGTCAAAATTAGGATTGTAATAGCAATGCCTCTTCTGTGTTTCTTTCTCCATGCATGTCTTTTTTTTCTATTGAGATGAACCTGTTCTCTACGCTCTGCCGCTTGTCGTACTTCTCTTTCACGTTCGTCAGTAACTGCTTTTGCCCCAGCTGCCATAACTCCGACTAATCCTATGCCAATTATCGTACCGAGCATTTCACCTAAACTACTACCGTTGGAACATTTATCGGCGGCATTATCATATTCAAAATCACTGCTACCAGAACTACCATAAAATGAGCCACTTCCATCTGCATTTTTATAGCCCCAACTTCCATCGGAGCCATGATATGAAATGCTTCCATCTGCATCTCGATAACCCCAACTACCATCTACATCATGAAAAGAACCACTTCCATCAGTATTTTTATAGCCCCAGCTTCCATCGGAGCCATGATATGAACCGCTACCATCAGCGTTTTTGTAATTCCAACTACCATCTCCACCATGAAAAGAACCACTTCCATCAGCCTTAGTATAACCCCAGTCACCTTTGCTTCCATCGGATATACTATTAACATCATCGGAGTTAAGGTAATCCCAACCTTTATTCTTTTTTGACACAATCTCACCTCGCTTGCTAGAATATTTTCAAACCTATAATTATTTTAAGATAAAAAGCGTCTAAAATATTCTCATTTCCTACCTGTACTTTTGCAGACCAACATAGCTATATAATTAGGCTTTTCATTTATACTCTATTTCGTTCATTCAACTATATAGCATAGTCAAGTTTAATTTCCAAATCATCTCCCAATTCACTAATAACATCTTCTGAATCACCAATTGCTTCATTTGCCGACTCATATCCATTTGTATCAAACAAATCCTTATGTTTTTCAACAAACAATGCATATTGTTCAGATTCTCTATACTGATTCAATAATGGCCAATCCTTAACACACCAAGCAGGAATCTCTTTTTTTATTGCTTCCTCAAGGTAAATAGAAACTTGGTCAAATTCGTCTAGTAGAGCATGCTTTGCAACAAAAAATTGATTTTTCATAGCCGATACATCTAATGCCCTTACCTCCGATTCAATTTTCTCTATACCACTTTTATTTTTTATGGCAATCCACAAATTGACTTGTTCGCATATTTTGTCTGCATCAGTTTGTTTTTCTTCTTTTAATAGCATGCTGTATATATATTCTGCCAAATCCCACTCTTCATTCTTTAAACTTGTATAACCGTACTCAAATAGATAAGAATTCAATTCTTCCATATCATCAGCTGTTTTTCTCAATCCCCAAACTGTACCAATAAGTACTTTTCTTGCTACCAAAAAGGCCTGTTCAAGATATTCCTCATTTACACTCAATCTTTCACCTAATTCATACGAGCAATCTGGAACATTTTTCTTATATACCTCATTTACAACGCCTTGATTATGTACAAATAAATTTCTTCTATAATATATTTCTTTGAAAAGCTCAAATTCATCATTTTCAAAATAAAAATTTGCCCCCTGTTTACTTTCAAATGACTTATACCAATCAGACAATGGAAGTCTCATAAATTCATCTATTTCTTTATTAATGAATCGTTCTCTTATTTCCTCTATATCAGAATCAAATGAAACAATCTCTGAATAAGTTATACTCTTATCCGATAAATACGCCTTAGGAAATGCTTCCAGTAAATAACGATATATACCTGCAATTGCCTCTTCATATTTGACTAAGAGCATCATAATCATTGATTCATTTAAAATATTGGGTTGCTGTATTAGCTTTGAAAAATTTGTTCTTGCGATTTGAGGATTCATCTCATAATCTGAAAAATTTTTCTCAGGATCCAGTTTATATTTTACAACGGTTCCTTCCTCTTTTTCTTCTATTTTATATTCTGAAATGATATCATCAATAACTTTTTGTTCTTCTTCTGTAATCTCGATTTCTTCTAAATCCATAACCTTTTTAAGAAAAAAACGATCTAACAAAATTCCATACTTATATCTTTTTACGTTATCTTTTACATATTGGTGAACATATTTTTTCTGAGTATTATAGTATTCTTGCAAATTTTCAATATCTGTTAATGCATCTCTTAATAAAATTGTTATTATTTTATCCACTCTGTAACCACCTTTCTACGCTACTGCATTTGCATTTATAGTATCAATAACCTTCTTTATTCCCAACCATACTGATATGTCAGTGAATATTTCCACTACACTTCCCTGGTCGGTAAATGGTGATTCCTGTAGAACGGAAAAATCCTTCAGCATTCCATTGTGAACAATATACTCTACTATTTGATTTACAAAATAAATTTGTCTACTATCAAGACTGGTATTTGTTAAATACTCTGAAAATGCTTCCTTTGCCGCATTCATGTCAAGTCCGACAATTTCACGAACAAATTCGCCTAATGGTTTTGTGCCAAATTCATTCACGTAATCCTGCTTTGTACCTACTTCTCGCCATAATATTTCTTCTAATGTTTCAATATCAGTTGCTGTCAATGGCTGGTTCGTCTTAAGCTTTGCAATAGCAATATTGTCTTGATGTTGTCTAATATAATATTCAGCTTTTGCTTTATAATTTTTCAGTTCATCATTCTCCAGCTCAGAATCCTTCCACTCTATTGAGAGTAAATCATCCTCAAAATTAGTGTCATAACGCACAATATTCTTTGGAATATATTTTATCAAGTTGCGAAGTCTTTCTCGGATTTCTTCAAATTCTGCAATTCCTGCCTGCTCAACATAATCCGTATTTAAAATTTTATTAATAAAGTCAGCTTGTACTTGAATTTCCGGAATATTTGCTACGCTTGCAATTCCTGCTACTTTTTTATAGAGATCACTGCGAGCCTTTGTATATTTCTTTCCTACTAAATATGCAAGTTCTATTCCATACATAAGTGCATCAAATCGAATTGCATTCACCTCATCACCATCTGGTAAAATAAGTGGTGCAACCTCCTCACGCACAACCAATGTATCTTCATATGTAAGCGTCTGATAATTGGCTTCTGTTGAATATAAATCAATATATTTTAAATGTTGACGGACTGCAAAATTATCTCTCGGTAATTCTTTCACTTTTTCACTCATCTGCTGAACCAAAGCATTTCTATATGCTATTAATCTTTCATTTTGAAATGCAATATCTTGAAGTTTATATGATATTTCAAATTTAAGATTAAAAATTGCTCCTTGAAGTGCTATCATATTTGCAGAAGCCTTTCCCTTATTCATACGAAAGAATTCAAAGTTTCCACAAAAATCAAAAATATAAAATTTCTGTTTATCTTCTCCATCAATGAGTCCCGGACATAATCTTGTGCCACGCCCAATCATCTGCCAAAATTTTGCTTTACTCATAACCTTTTTAAAGAACACAAGATTCACTACTTCTGGTACATCAATACCAGTATCCAGCATGTCCACTGAAATTGCTATCTGAGGCATTTTTTTAGGGTCTGCAAATTCATCAATCGCACTCTGTGCATAAGTCATGTAATTATCAATTACTTTCGCGAAATTAGGAAGATGTGGATATTCCTTATTGAATACTTCTAATATTTTTTCTGCATGTTTATGATTCTTTGCAAAAATAATAGTCTTTCCAAGACTTTGACCATAATCAATTTTTATCCCTTCAGTCATTAAAATATTCAGTACCTGCTTTATTGTATCCTCATTAAATATCCAGGTATTCAATGCCGATGATTCAATTGCCTCCGGTATATCCCCATATTCGTCCTCAAAAGTTTCCTCATAGGCTTCCTTGTCTTCCTCTGACAATTCATCATAGACTATTCCCTGCTCTATGAATTTAAGCTTTGACTCGACTGATATATAATCAACTAGATAACCATCTTTTACCGCTTGTGCCAAATCATATCCATATGTAGGCACACCATTTTCCAATTCAAACACTCCATATGTATTCTTATCAATTTCGTCTTTAGGTGTTGCCGTAAGTCCAACCAATGGAGCATCAAAATACGCAAAAATATCTTTATAATTATTGTAAATTGATCTATGCGCCTCGTCACATATAACAAGATCAAAATGTCCACAGGTAAAAAGTTTTCCAATATTATCATTTACCGTATCAATGCAGTTCATCATTGTCTGATATGTTGAGAAAACGCAATGCGCATTATAATTATCTTTCTCTTCTACTAAATTTGTGCATGACAAATTCGGAAGCATATTTACAAAGCTTCTTTTTGCCTGTGTTACAAGTGAATTTCTATCCGCTAAGAAAAGAATATTTTTTACCCATCCTGACTTTAGTAAAATATCGCATAAAGCTATTACCGTTCTTGTCTTTCCCGAACCTGTTGCCATGACAAGAAGCGCTTTTCTACGATTTTTTTCATCAAAACTATTACATACCGCTTTAATTGCCGCTTCCTGATAATAACGTCCCGCAATTTTTTTATCTACCATCACATGCTTAAGACTTGTCCGCATGGTTAATAAATTAAACCACTTTTCCAAATCTCGTTTTGAATATATTGCTGCACATTTTCTTTCCGGATACTGGCCATCAATAATATGCGTCTCGAATCCATTTGTCAGAAAAATCACCGGTCTTCTCTTATACTTTTCTTCTAAAATATCTGCATATAATTTTGCCTGCTGTCTTCCTTTTGAAACATCTACACAAGTTCGCTTTGCCTCTATAATAGCAAGTGGACGACTAGCATCATCATAAAGTACATAATCTGCACGACCAATTTCTGATTTATTTGGCATTCCCGGAAGTTCAACCTCATTTATCCAGTCTATACCTTCCTTCCAGCCTGCATCCATAAGCATCGCATCGATATAAAGTTTTCTTGTTTTATACTCAGATAAGTCTAATGGCTTTGGAACATATGTCTGCTGTTGTTCCTGTCTCCGAGCGGACAACTCTTCTTTCAATGAAGCGTTTTCCGCAATTAGTTTCTGTAAATCCAGTTCCTGTTGTGCAGCCTTCTCCTGTTCTTTTGCTAATTTTTCTCTTGTTGCACTTACAGCCTCTCTCGATTCTTTTGCTTTCTCAACTCTTGAGTCAATAATAGCTTTATTAAATGCATGCTCTTCATATTTATCAGAATAGCAATATGCAATATAATCAAGATAAATAAAGAGATTTTCAAGACAAAGCATCGCCTCGTCTCTTCCAAGTTTTCTATTGCTATGAGCCACACTATTTCCACAACGTCGAATATAATCCATACGTTTCCACAAATCAGGTCCAACAATCTGTCTATATTCTTCAGCATTCATCAAACTTTGTAAATTGTCCTGATATGGCATCTCTAATTCAGAATCAACAGAATACATCCACTTGATTGCAAATTCCATTGCACGGCGACTGTTAATTATGCTTGCCTCTGGATCCATAAGAATAATTTTTTCAGCTGAAATAGCAACATCCGCAAATCTTGAAAATTTAGGTTCTGCTTTTAGATAATCAAAGTTTGTTACCATACTATTACCCCCTAACATAATTTTCCATGACCTATAAATATTTATTATTTTATTTACTTGTTCTAATTTACTATATAATATCACTAAAGTGCTAATTTTAAAATATTTTTAGCACGGCAACTTTTGATTTGTCGACTTGGTCGACGAATGCAATATATTTATTAACCATATCTTCTGTTGGACATATTATAGGGAAATCTTCAATATGTTCCTTATTGAGCTGTCTCTTATCAATTCCACCAACACAAACACTTCTAATCAAATTTCTATACTCATCCGAAACAAGTATCCTAAGTACGAACTTTTTATTAACTTCTGGTTTTAATCTTATAAAATACACATGTCCATTAACATTCGCTTTATCATCTTCTCCCATATATAGTGCAGCCCGACCCAATGAACTATTTTCCGTATTAATTCTTCCAGTTTTTGTCATAAGAATATCTCCATGCTTTAGGCTACTTCTCTTCATACTTTCATGAGTCTGAACATCAATATACGCAATATCTTCCATTTCCAAACGATCCTTCCAAACATTCTGACTCCTAAAAAATACAACCCCCTTTTTAACATAATTTTCAGAGCCACCCTTCGGTGTATTTCCGCTGTTAATTTGAATGGATAATTCTTTAAGTTTCTTTACTGGCCAATTCATAGTATTTGAAACTGGATCACCAAACAACTCGACAAATCGGGCTTTAATGAGATTGTCTAATGCAAGTAATTCTTCTTGTCTGAATTTAATAACCGCATTAACTTTATCCAATTTGTTTATTATTATTTCTTGATTTGATATATCTGGAATATATATATCTATATCAGATACTTCCTTGAGATATATTCCTTTTTGAGCTACACCCTTTGCTCTATTTTCAATATATGTACGTTTTCCTCTCAAAGCATACATTAAAAATCGAGGCAAACAAACATCATTCTTTGGATGAAGCACAGCAACACTTCGCTGTAAAGCAAATGTTGGCATATCTTCATCTACAACAGCTGTCCGCCCAACAGTTCCAACAATAGTAAGCAAAACATCGCCCACTACTATCTTAGTTCGCTTGTGTTCTCTTTCAAAATCTTTTTGAGAGAGAAAGCGCGGTTCATCAAATGTTATTTCATCATCAAAAATATTTTTTGAGCTCAACATCATATATTCGCTTTTCTCAATTCCTTGCGGTGGATTATGACTTCCATCTGTCACAAAAGTGCAAATATCTTTAATCTTCATCTACATCATCCCAACAAATTCCGAATTTATATTATAAATTACGCTATATATTTTTGATGAGATGTTTTAACATTATTTTGATTTACCATTGCATATTGCATGGTAGTATCTATTTGTGAATGTCCTAACAGTCTTTGTACTTGTTCTATTGGCATTCCTTTATCAATTGCTCTAGTTGCCATTGTTCTTCGAAACTTATGCGGATGAATTCTTTCAAGGTTTAAAGTTCTTCCAATGTTTCGTAAACGTATCTCAACACCGCTAATTTTTAATCTCTCATGCGGGGCGTCCAAAGTCACAAATAAAGCCTCATTATGATCAAACCTAGTTTCAAGATATTGTTTTAAATGAACTTTGGTCTTTGCATCAAAATATACTCTCCGCTCTTTATCACCTTTTCCATAAACAATACATTCTCTACCTTCAAAATTTATATCATCTATATTAAGATTGACCAATTCTCCAACCCTGATTCCGGTCGAATACAATAGATCAATCATAGCCAAATCTCTTTTTTCTTTACAGTTGTCACGCAGTTTTTCGATTTCTTCATCCGAGATGGTATTCTTAACAATCTTTTTCGTTTTGATTTTATGTATTCTTTTCATTGGACTTTTTAAGATATAATCTTCCTCTTCCAGCCATGAAAAGAAACTTGAAATATTTCTACGCACATTATCAATCGTAACATTAGAACAATTATTTCGCTTTTGATAATTTGACAAATACTCCCGCATTTCCTCAGTTGTAATCTTTCGAACATTTTTCTCAGTACACGATAATAAATGTTGTACTGTCACCCTATAATAATTAATCGTTCTCTCTGAACATCCTTCAATTCTCTTTGCTGCCAAAAACATATTAAGAAAATCTTCATTCTCTATATCCACTTTTGCTGCCTCATTTTCGGCAAATGTTTTAATAATAACCTCTTGCAGTTTTTTCATTTGAGTAATTGATAAATACTCTGACATTTCATTCAATACTGTTACAATTTTTTCTTCCATGTTGGTTTCTCCTCATCTGATACCAACATCCTACAACCATACTCTTTATAATATCTTATTTTCCTTATAGCATTCAAAAATGTAATTTGGATTTTCATAATAAACACTGCTATTGTAATCATCTATCTTCGAACTGATAAACGAACTGTACACTTTTATCAATGCATCAACAATTTCAATTTTTTCATCATCTGCAACCATTTTTATAAGGCGTTTGTACACCTTACCTATATCCCAATATGAAGGCAATGCATAACCACAATCAGACACATTATCAAATTCTCCCATGCGAATATTTGCATCCGCAATAAACTCATCACTAACGCTGTCGATATTATCGCAATGATATACATCAGCAAGTTCATAAATCTTGCTAATTCTAGTCTTTCCAAGTTTATTCACTACATCAGCACGAATATTTTTCGTTTTTCGAGAAATATATTCGATTAGACTGCAAGTAAAAAATAAATCATTATCTCTTTTATTTTCTCTTCCCTTATCAGCCACTATCGCACCTCCTCAAATCCTCTATAATTCAAACATTTTAAGGCCTCATCTGTGCAGAAAACAATCTGATGCGTTGGATATTTAAATTTTGCTAACACCCAGAACTGTTCTCTGGTAATAGTTCCGTCTATATAGTCAGATACATAATTATAAATCTGATCATCAGCCATAGCTCCAATCACAATATCATAATCATGCGGTTGTCCATTTCTGCATGCTACAATAAAATCAAGCCATTCCTCTGTCATCTCTTTAAATTCCAAAATTTTTAGTTCTGACAAAATCTTTACATCATATATTGATATAATCTTTGTACTGTACCGCCTTGCCCATCTTTGTGCCTGTTCTTTTATTATTGTACAATAAAAACCTGTTCCGAAGTCCTTTGTGTTTTTATCTGCTCTTATCTCTGGCTTTTCAACTGCTTGATATCCTCCATGATATACTGTCATCAATGCCATTCTCTTCACCTCATTAATTCTTGTGTTACGCAAAATATTTCTGCATCAAACTGTCAAATAACATTTGAGTTTCGTCTAATGCTTTTTGCACGGCAACTTTTGATTTGTCGACTTGTTTGACGAAATCAGCGAACTGATTTATCGTATCCGCATCTGGCACAGGTAACTTAACAGCATCAAGCATTCTACCAGTAATTTGATTAATTGTAGTTGTTGCACCTGTTGCTATTTGCATTCTAAATGCAGGCATTTGAAAATATGTCATAAGATATGAATAATAAGCACTTCTTATAATCATCATAAAAGCACCAAAGCTCATTGGTTCTTCAACTTCCTTAATAAGAGCCACCTTACCTACAAGCCTTGCACTGCCATTCCTTGAACACATTAAAATATCATTATCTTGGACGTATTTTTTATCACCAATTTTACAAGATACTCTAACAATATCAGCAAAATCTAAAGTTGCATTCTGAATATTACTTGAGCGCAATACAATAATACCTTCATCAGATACATCTTCTGGTTTATATGTTAAGCCATTCCAATACTCAGCAATCTCAGATAATACCTTTATAGGATAGCCTTTAGGATTAGTTGTTGGATCCCCAAACATCTCGACAAATCGGGCTTTAATGAGATTGTCTAATGCAAGTAATTCTTCTTGTCTG
>ERZ773158.350-NODE-350-length-57202-cov-5.476088_pt1 | contig 57202 bp, 67 predicted proteins | sample MGYA00511918_ERZ773158 | MGnify/ENA primary metagenome ERZ773158 (study PRJEB29015, sample SAMEA2737876) | human gut metagenome | biome: human gut; feature: human-associated habitat; material: faeces | place: China | collected 2012 ...
AGCTCAACGACGCCTCCCTGACCTTTGAGCTGGAAACCAGTGCCGCGCTGGGCTTCGGCTTCCGCTGCGGCTTCCTCGGTCTGCTCCATCTTGAGATAATCCAGGAGCGCCTTGAGCGCGAATATGACCTCGACCTCGTAACAACCGTGCCGAGCGTTATATATAAGATACACCTGACCGACGGCAGCGTTATAGAGATAGATAACCCGACCCACTATCCCGACCCGGTCAATATAGACTACAGCGAAGAGCCGTTCACAAATGCGCACATCTATTCGCCGCCCGAATATGTCGGCGCGATAATGGATCTGTGCCAGGAGCGCCGCGGCGTGTTCAAGAACATGACCTATATCGCCTCCGACCGCGTGGACATTCTCTATGAGCTGCCGCTCAACGAGATAATCTATGATTTCTTCGATTCGCTCAAGTCGCGCACCCGCGGCTACGCGTCGTTTGACTATGAGATAACCGATTACCGCCGCTCGAACCTCGTTAAACTCGATGTTCTCCTGAATGGCGATATAATCGACGCGCTCTCGTTTATTATCCACGCCGACAAGGCGTATGGACGCGCGAGAAAGATAGCCGAAAAGCTCAAGGATAATATCCCGCGTCAGCTGTTTGAGATTCCGATCCAGATAGCCATCGGCGGCAAGGTCATAGCCCGTGAAACAGTCAAGGCGATGAGAAAAGACGTTCTTGCCAAGTGCTACGGCGGCGACATCACCCGCAAAAAGAAGCTGCTGGAAAAGCAGAAAGAGGGCAAAAAACGTATGCGCCAGTTCGGCACGGTTGAAGTGCCGCAGGAGGCGTTTATGGCGGTTCTCAAGCTCGACGACGATTGATAGACAAAACAAACAAAGCTGTAAATTACCTGCCCTGCGGCGATCGGTAATTTACAGCTTTTTGCTTTTTTGACTGTCTGTGATTTATTTTTTGGCGGCAACGCTTTTCTGCATACTGTCAAGCTTAGCAAGAACGGCGGCGTACATATCGCATAGTGAAAGCGAAATGAAGTCGGCGGACTGCGAAAAATCGTTGTTGACCCATTCCTCGATTGTGCCCAAGGAGCCCTTGACCATAAATGTGTATGTCGTGTTTAGGACCAGGTCGTCCAAGTCGGGGAATTTTTGCCGCCACTCGTTCGTTATGTCCTGTCTGTTTATTTCGCAGCACTTGTCTAAAAACTGTTTGCTGCCGTATTTGCCGAACAGCGCGTCGCAAAACGAACGCTCGGCCTCCACGGTCTCTATTATTTTGTTTATCCGGGGGAAGTCGCTTTTTGTGTAGTTGCAGTTTCTCACGGCATCGCAGAGGCGCTCGTAGACAATGCCTTCTATTTGACCCAAAAGGTCGTAAACATCGGCATAGTGGGCATAGAAAGACCCTCTGTTGACGTTGGCTGCTTGGCAGAGTTCCGTTACCGAAATTTTGTCTATGGGCTTTTGCTTGAGCAGTGAAATGAAGCTCTCGCAAAGCAGCTGCTTTGTTATTAAAATGCGGCGGTTTTCCATGAAATCTTTGCCTCCGTAGGTTGTCAACTGAACAAAAAAGCCCCGATTTGTTCAGCTGCGCACAAATCGTAAATTTTTGTTGATTGACGCAACAAAGCGTAAAGATTATACTATAAATGCAGTTATAAGTCAATCTTACAATGCGAAGGGAGGGGACGAAATGGAAGTGGCATTGGAACTGTTGCTTAAGGCACTCGAGTGGTCTGGCAAGGCACTTTATTGGGTTACTATAGGCCCGATAATAGAGCTTATAAAGCTGATTTTCGGAATCGCTTAAATTTATAACGAGGAGGGAAAAGTAATGGAGATCGTCCAGAGAATTTTAGAGGCGTACTTTGAGTATGTAAGATTTATTCTTGAGCACATTTTCTGGTTCATTCCGAAATAAGAGGGACTGCATTTTTTTTAATGCAGAGCTGAAGAAAAATTCAAAGGTCATAATTCGAGCGGTTGCTGCGATTATGACCTTCTTTTTTTATTTGTTTTCCGCGCCGAAATCAGTTTTTCGGGCTGTCCGCGGCCGCGCGCATCGTCATGACGACTGTAAAGGTGTCTCCCTTGTCGTCGGTCACAAGCCGTCCGCCGTATTTTTCAGCGGTGTCTCTGAGAATCTTCAAACCGTAGCCGTGCTCGCCTGTTCTCGCCTTTTTCTTCTCTTCGTAGTCAGGAGCAACGTCGTTTTCTCCGGAAATATAGAGCATACCGTCGTCTTCGCTTGTAAAGCTCTTTATCTTTACATATCTTTTCCCGTCAATTGCCTTCGCCGCGTTTATCGCGTTGTCGAAAATGTTGACATACGCCTTGCAGATATCGACTTCTTCTATGCCGAGAGTCTCCGGAACGCGCAGGTCGAAGTCGAAATCAATGTCGTTCTTCCTGCATTCAGTCGCTTTGTTAGAGGCTATCGCATTGACGAGGGTATTTTGGCAGAAACGCTCAATTTTTATATCAGAAACTTCTGCCTTGAGCTGAGCGAACATCTTTTTCGCCGACTCCTTGTCGCTGTCCGTACCGTTCTCCATTATTTCATAGGCGGTCTGCACCATGTTGGCGATGTCGTGACGTATCTTTCTCGCCTCAACGCTGTTTTTCTCGACATTTTTGTAGTATTCGAGATTGACGCTGTTCTGATATTCTTGCATTCTCAGCTCTTCGCGCAGCTTTTCGTTCTGCGAAGAGCGGTTCATGACATAAAAAAGTATGACGTCCGCGGCGATACTGAATACAGCGACAATTGCAAAAATCATCAGCATCGTGCGGTCACGGCCTTTGAACAATGAGAGCGGGTTGTTTTCGGTTGCCCAGTCGAAGTGGTTCAGTAATATAAGACATGTGTCGAGCAGCAGCATTTGACTCAGCGGGAATATAATGAACGCGAGCATCGAAGCCGGTCTTATTGAACCGCCCTCGAGCTTGCGCTTTCTGAAATATGTAAACGCAATGAAAATTATTGTGTAAACGAGCAGAAACGGTGTTAGTATAAGATTTGCTTCCGGGGTGTTGCTGCCTATGCCCAATGCATTCAATATCGGAACGAGAAGAGCGGTGGTGCACGACTCCAGTGCGAAAATGGTTATCGCCACAAACGCTTTCGTTCTGAATTTTTCTTTGTAGAGCGCTATCGCGCAGACAAAATAATACGCGAGCGGCAGAAGTACCAGAAACGACGGCGCAACAAAGGTCACGAATTTCTGCGAGACAACAAAAAACACAAACGGAACGGTGGTTATCAAAAAGACAAGGTGTTTATTAAATTTCGGCGTCAGGTTATACCAAAGAAAGCCGCCCTGAAGCAGAGCGAGCATTATGTTGTTGACATACCATAAAAATTCGTAAATAGATTCGGACATTGTTTCCCCTCCCCAAAAAGCCGTTATTCCATAATACTTAATATATCTTCCGCACTGTCGGCGATATAAGAAGCACCGCCGTCAACGAGCACCTTTCTGTCGCGGAACCCCCACGACACGCCGATGCACGGCAGATTTGAGCTCCGTGCCGTGAGCACATCGACATCGGAATCGCCGGAATAAACAGTTCTTGCTGGGTCTGCGCCGAGCAGCTTCATTGCGTATAAAACCCCGTCGGGAGCGGGCTTTTTCTGCCTGTCCTCCGTCTGACCGACTGCGGCGTCAATTAAGCTTTTGAAATAATCCTCGCACAGCCCGATTACCGCCGGCTCGAACTTGTTCGACACAACGGCGATTTTGACCCCGCGCTCGCGCAGCTTTTTCAGCAACTCCATTATCCCCGGGTAGGGTGCGGTTTTGTTGGTCATATTATCTTTGTAGTGCGCCTTGAACACCGCAAGACAGTCGGCCTCCGTTTTTTCGTCCGTGCCCTCGGGCACTGCGAGATGAATGAGCCTCGCCACGCCGTTGCCGACAAATCTTCTGACCTCGTCCGTTGTGCGCTCGGGAAAGCCGAATCGGCGCAGGGCAAAATTCGTGCTGTCCCGAAGATCGTCGAGCGTGTTCAGCAGAGTTCCGTCAAGGTCAAATATAATATAATTGTATTTCATGAGTATGCTCCTCGGATTTTGCTTTTTTCGTGCGTATACTTATTATATCGCAGATTTTTTCTATGTCAATGCAGAGTTCACAAAGTGTTTACAAATAAATTGTTGACAAAATCTGCAAGGAGTTGTATAGTATGAATTGTAAGTTAGCACTCGGACATCGAGAGTGCTAACGAACAAAACGAAAGGCAGAGACAAATGGAACTCAGCGAGAGAAAAGAGAAGATCCTTGCAGCCGTTGTCGAGCAGTATATAAAGACCGGCGAGCCGGTTGGCTCAAAGGCTCTGCTTGATTCTCTTGATATGTCCGTTTCCTCCGCCACCGTGCGAAACGAGATGGCGGATCTCGGCTATCTCGGGCTGCTTGATCAGCCGCACACCTCGGCGGGGCGTGTCCCCACCGGCGAGGGCTATCGATATTATGTCGATAACCTCGTCCCCGAGAGCGAGCTCAGCGAGGAATCGCGCAGGCTCATAGACGCGGGTATCGGCAATGCGAACGGCGACCCCGAGAGCCTCCTGAGGCACGCGGGCGAAGCGCTCGCTTATCTCACACAGTGCGCCGCCGTTATGACGACGCCGTCGGGCGAGAACACGAAGATAAAGCGCGTCGAATTGGTTCCGATTTCACCGCACACCGCGATGATAGTGCTCTTGGCGAGCAACGGTATCCTCAGAAGCAAGCTGTTCAGGCTTGACTCCGCGATAGACACGACAATCTGCGAAACGTTTTATAATGTCGCGCAGGCGATGCTTATCGGCGTGCCGGTCAGCAGCCTGACCCCCGCTTATCTCCAGTCGATAGCGGCGCGGCTCGGAATGGAGTCACTTGCGATGTTCCCAATGCTTTCGGCGGTCGCCGAATTGTCGCAGAGCGCCGCACAGCCGCATGTGTTCCTCTCCGGCCAGTCAAATCTGCTGCACCACAGAGAGTATGCAGGCAGAGCGTATGAGTTGCTCGAGTTTTTGAGCCGCGGCACTCCGCTGCGAACCCTCGCGGACAGCATGAAGGGCGAGCTTGAGATAAGGATCGGCAGAGAGAACGGTTTCGTTCAGCTCGACAATTCGAGCGTTATCCTCGCGCGGTACACCGTTGGCGAGGACAGCAGCGGTTCGATAGGCATTATCGGACCGACAAGAATGGACTACCGCAGACTGGTTCCCGGTCTTAAATATATTTCTCAGTGCATCAGTAAAACGATGGAAAAAGCACTTGAAGAATAACGAAAGGAATGTAACACCAATGAGCGAGAGCACGAAAAAGCCCGAGCAGGCGGAGGAGAACACCACCCCCGAGACCGCTCCGGCAGAGGACACAAAGAAGGCTGAAAAGAAAGCCTCGAAGTCCTCGAAGAAAGACCGCATAGCCGAGCTCGAAAAAGAGCTCGAAAAGGCTCAGCAGTCACTCAAGGAGAGTGCCGACAACTTTCTGCGCCTCGCGGCGGAATACGATAACTTCCGCAAGCGTTCGCTGCGCGAGAAGGACGACATAAAAATCCGCTCGAAAACGGATGTCGTCGAGAAGCTTCTCCCGGTCATAGATAATTTTGAGCGTGCGGCGATGAACGCTGAGGCGGATGCCGACAGCTACCGCAAGGGAGTCGAGCAGATATACAGGCAGTTCGGCGATATTCTCAAAGCGCTCGACATTGAGACGTTCGGCGCCGAGGGCGACGCATTCGACCCGAACATCCACTCGGCCGTCATGCACGTTGAGGACGAGAGCGTCGGCGAGAATATTATCGTCAAAGTGTTCACAAAGGGCTATAAGCTCGGCGACACGGTCATAAGACCCGCAGTCGTTCAGGTTGCCAACTGATGCCGCAAGGCATTTTTGGAATATAAATTAAACAATTCATTACTTCGGAGGTAATTTATTATGTCAAAGGTTATAGGTATTGACTTAGGTACAACAAATTCATGTGTAGCAGTTATCGAGGGCGGTGAGCCCGTCGTTATCCCCAACGCCGAGGGCGCAAGAACCACGCCTTCCGTCGTCGCATTCGGCAAGACCGGCGAGAGACTTGTCGGCCAGGTCGCAAAACGTCAGGCTATCACAAATCCCGACAGAACCGTCTCCTCCATCAAGAGACAGATGGGTTCCGACTACAAAGTTAAGATTGATGACAAGAAGTACACCCCTCAGGAAATTTCCGCAATGATCCTGCAGAAGCTCAAAACCGACGCAGAGTCTTATCTCGGCGAGAAGGTCACCGAGGCTGTTATCACCGTTCCCGCTTACTTCACCGACTCCCAGCGTCAGGCTACAAAGGATGCCGGTAAGATAGCAGGCCTTGAGGTCAAGAGAATAATCAACGAGCCCACAGCGGCGGCTCTTGCTTACGGTATCGATAAAGAGAACGATCAGAAGGTCATGGTTTATGACCTCGGCGGCGGCACATTCGATGTCTCCATCATCGAGATGGGCGACGGCGTTCAGGAAGTTCTTGCAACTGCCGGTAATAACCGCCTCGGCGGCGACGATTTCGACCAGAGAGTTATCGACTGGATCGCCGACGAGTTCAAGAAGAGCGAGGGCGTTGACCTTCGCGGCGATAAGATGGCTATGCAGAGACTGAAAGAGGCTGCCGAGAAAGCGAAGATCGAGCTTTCCAATGTCACCACTTCCACCATCAACCTGCCCTTCATCGGCATGAATTCCGACGGCACTCCGCTCAACCTTGAGATGACCCTCACCAGAGCTAAGTTCAACGAGCTGACCGCAGACCTCGTTGAAGCGACAATGGGTCCTGTTCGCCAGGCTATCTCGGACTCCGGACTCAAGACTTCCGATCTCCACAAGATCCTTATGGTCGGCGGCTCGTCCCGTATCCCCGCTGTTCAGGAAGCTGTTAAGAAGTACACCGGCGTCGAGCCCTTCAAGGGCATCAACCCCGATGAGTGCGTCGCTATCGGTGCTGCTATCCAGGGCGGCGTCCTTGCAGGCGATGTCAAGGGACTGCTTCTTCTTGATGTTACCCCGCTGTCACTCGGCATCGAGACCATGGGCGGCATAAACACCAAGATCATCGACAGAAACACCACAATCCCCGTCAAGAAGAGCCAGATCTTCTCGACCGCAGTTGATAATCAGCCCTCAGTTGAAGTCCATGTCCTCCAGGGCGAGAGAGACTTCGCTAAGGATAACAAGACCCTCGGCGTGTTCCACCTCGACGGCATCATGCCCGCGCGCAGAGGCGTGCCGCAGATCGAAGTTACCTTCGATATCGATGCAAACGGCATAGTCCATGTTTCCGCAAAGGATCTGGGCACCGGCAAGGAGCAGTCGATCTCCATCACCTCTTCGTCCAACATGTCCAAGGAGGATATCCAGAAGGCTGTTGACGAGGCTGAGAAGTTCGCTGAGGAAGACAAGAAGCGCCGCGAGGAAGTTGATATCAGAAACGGCGCAGACCAGATGGTCTATCAGTGCGAGAAGCTCGTTAGCGAGGACGGCGACAAGTTCTCCGAGGACGACAAGAAGGACATCAACGACAAGGTCGATGCCCTTAAAGAAGCCCTCAAGGGCGAGGATATCAACCTCATCAAGTCCCGCCAGGAGGAGCTCACCGCTAAGTTCTATGAGATCTCCGAGAAGGTCTACAAGGCAGCTGCCGAGCAGGCTCAGGCTCAGCAGGGTGCCGACGGCGCTCAGCCCGGCAATGATGCGGGATACACTGAGGCGAACTACACGGACGTTCCCGAAGACAACGACTAAGCCGGCAATGCGTAATTTTGCACGATACGGCGTTGTGAGAACCTGCGGGCGGCAGTCACGCACACAAAGTGCGCTCCTTTTCCCGCAGAACCCCACGCCTTGTCTCGCACAAAATTTCGCTATTGCCTGCCTTTTCGCAGGAATTGACAGCCGGCAATGTGTAATTCTGCGTGATACTGCGTTGTGAGAACCTGAGAACTTGGTCACGTACCGACGTACGCTCCCGCGTTCTCAGAACCTCACGCCTTGTCTCACACAAATTTCCGTGATTGCCTGCCTTGATAAGGCTTGCGGAGAAACCGCACATAGCTGCGTTGCGAGAAGCAACACATAGATTCTTGTAGGGGTCGGCGACCCGATGCCGCGCGAGCGGCACAATATGAAACGGTGTTATAATATGCCGTTATGGGGCGGCGCCACGACGCTCCGGTGCAAAGCGCTGCTTTGCAAAAAAAGTATGACTGGCTGAGGGATTGCTTTGCAGTCCCTCAATAGTACATTGTAAGTAAAAAGGAGTAATTTCCCTTGGCTGATAAAAGAGATTTTTACGAGGTGCTCGGGGTCAGCAAAAATGCCACTGAGGACGAGATAAAAAAAGCATACCGTCAGAAGGCGAAGCAGTATCATCCCGATCTCAACCCCGGTGACGCTGACGCCGAGGCGAAATTTAAGGAGGTCAACGAGGCCTACGAGGTGCTCTCCGATAAGGATAAGCGCGGCAGGTATGACCAGTTCGGCCATGCCGGCGTCGATCCGAACTTCGGCGCGGGCGGCGGCGCAGGCGGCTGCGATGCCGTCCTCCATCCGGTTGAGCACGTCGGGCAGGCTGACCTTCATCCCGGTGACGAAATGCTGTTTCACATACTTCATGGTGTACCTCCGTTACAAAGTCGTGTCTTCGAGGACGGTGTCGCCCAGGGTGTCCTCTCCGGTGTCAGCGGTCGAGGCCGAGGGTCCCAGCAGCTCCACCTGCATCTGGATGCCGCCCTCGGGGACGTTCTCGGCCCAGAAGGTGATAGCGCCGTCCTTGGTCTCACAGACGCCTGCAAGCCCTGCCGCCACCGCCACGGTGAAGGTCTCCGGGGTGGGTACGGCGGAGGGGACGTTTGCCTCTCTCGCGGCCCGCAGCTCTGCCGTCTGCTTGTAGGCGTAGCCGGGCACGTCGGTGCATTCGGCCCAGCCGTCCGCCGGGAGGGTCACGGGCCAGATGCCCAGATAGCCGCCGGTGTAACTGGCCAGCAGCTTGTCGCAAAGCTTGGCGGTCTCTTTGGCCTTGGCCAATGCCTGCTGGCCCAGGGCCTCCATGGGGATGCCGGTGACGCCGTCCCGCATGAGGCCGCAGAGGGCTTCGTCGGTGCGGGTGTCGGTGAGGTCGGCGGTGGAGACGGAGGTCTGGCCCGCCGGGCGGGAGACCTCGGCGAGGCAGAGGTCATAGACCATCTCGGTGCGGGAGAGGTCCGGGCCTGCCGGCTCGGAGGACGGCGCGCCCTGCAGCACCTGCAGAGAGGTGCTGCGGCTGGTAGCGTCGTACCGGAGCACGACGCGGTCGATGCGGGGCAGAGCGCTGTCCGCGAGGGGCAGCGTGAGGGTCTGGGCCTCCCGCATGGTGACGCTGAGGCCCACCCACCGGCTGACGTGCATCCACGCCTGCCCCGCGCTGACGGTGAGGTCGGTACTGCCATCGGCGGCAGCAGCCACCGCAAAATCGATGTCGGTGCTGTAAACGCCGCTGGTGCGCCCGGCAAAGTAGGCCGCAGCATCCTCGGCGTCATAGGTGATGCCGCCCAGCGGGTAGGTAATAATTCCGGGGGAGCTCAAGCTATCGCCTCCTAGATCTTGTGCCAGACGGGCGTACCCAGCCGCGCGGTGCGGGTGGTGCCGTCGGTCTGGCTCTGAATGATGATGTCGGCCACCCGGACGGTGGCCTTGTAGCCGAGATCCGGCAGAGAGCAGAAACAGACGTCGCCCGGCTCGAGGCCATCGGCGTCCAGCGTCATTTCGATGCTGCCGGTGCGGAGCTGTTCGAGGAGCTTCGACGCGCCCCGATCAGCCAGCTTCTTGAGGTAGCTGTCGCTGGTATTCGTCTCGCCGTCCTCGGGCTGGATGTCCCGGGCGTCCACGATCATCTCCCGGCGCTGGGCCCCTTCGGCCTCGGTGTCGCCTGCCCAGACCATGGCCCGGTCTTTGCCTTCGCCCGCCCCCAGCACGAGGGCCACGTTGGCATAGCTGCCGTCGCCGAAGGCCCAGGCGGCTTCCCGCAGGCTGCCCCACTTGGTCGAAAAGCGGTTGTTGGGGTCGGCAGTAGGCCGCCAGACCTCGAACAGGAGTTTTTTCGCGCTGTTTTTACTCATGAGGACGACCCGGAAGCCGAGGTCGCAGGCTGCACCAACCGTCTTGAAGTAGTCGAAGAGGGTATTCCCCGAGGTCTGCTGCTCAAAGGTGGTGTCAAAGCCCTTCGGCTCGGCCACCTCCAGCTTCGGCCACGGAGCCGCTGCCTTGGCGAGGGCCAGCATGGCGGCCTCGGCATTCTCGTTCTTGATGGCCGACGCGGAGACCCGCTTGGTGAAGATCCACGTGGCCGGGTAGCCGGTGACGACGAGGTTCGCGTCCTCGTTCTCATTGCTCCGGTGACAGATGCGCATGGGTACACGGGTCGCAGCGTCGGTGCGGACGAGCCAGCGGCCCTCCCGCAGAAGCGAGAGGTTCTCCTCGGTGGGGCGGACTTCCAGAGTGAAGCTGCCTTCGGAGTTGTAGGGCTCATCCCAGTACACCGACACCCACACGTCGATGTTCCCGAGGCGGGCAAGGGTGGTCTCATCCAGAATGTCGAATGTCATCTCATCACCTCCGGCAGGATGCCCACCACCATCGGGTAAAAGGAGATGGACGCCTGCAAGCCCTCCCTGCCGCTGGCGGCGTCGGCGGTGAGGACGTTATCGCCGGGGTGCAGTTCCATGAGGTCGCTGTCCTCGTCCAGCAGGGCGAAGGCGTTGGTCTCCACGCCGCCGGAGATGAGCTTGACGGCCAGACGGTCGGTGGTGGTGCGGTAGATCTCCAGCACGTCCCCCTTGTTCAGGGTGGTGTCAAAGCCGATATGCTCCCCGGTGACGCTGTTGCGGATGGCTGGGTTGACCACGATACCCGAGGAGCGGAGCTTCGCGGTGAAAGGCACCGGCAGCGCCCCGGGGTTGCGCACGTTGAGGAAGTAGCTCTGCCGCCACTCGCTGTACCGGTGGCTGTCGTAGCAGACCGGAAACGAGAAGCGCGGGATGAAGCCGCCCATGACAGCGTTCTGGCTCTCGAGGCTGTACCAGTAGGGCTTCGGGCGGTAGAGCATGAAGTCCAGCCGGGGGTATGGGTGGAGCTGGACGGTGTAGGGGGTCTTTTGGAGCACGAAGCGGGAAAAATACTTGTCGCCGAAATAGGCCGTACCCGAGGTAAAGAAGGGCAGCAGCTGCAAAAAGCGGTCAGCCTGCGCCTCCCCGTCCGGCCCCCAGAAGTCCGCGATGACCTCGTGGGCCACGCCTTCGACGCTCTGCCCCTCTACCGTTACGCCCTGCTGGTTGACGCCCTGCGCCGTCTTGAGGGTGACATCCACGCCCGAGAGGTTGTCCATCTGGTAGGGGATGCCGTAGTCCCAGCCGAGGTCGAGGGCGGCCCCGGCGTCCGTCACGAGGCGGAGATGGTCACTGCGCATGGTGGGCCTCCTTTCAGTGTTTTTGGGCCTTGGCGCGGTCGGCCTCCCAGCGCGCTTCACGCTGGAGGTCGGCGGCGGTGTGGGCCTTGGAGTAGATGTTCTGGGTGATGTTGGTGTCGCCCTCGCGGTAGCTGTGAGCAGCGGCGGCGATCTGCGCCGTGCCGGATGCTGCCACCCGGCTGCTCACGGCCATGTTGTCGCTGAGGACGAGGGCGTTTGCGCTCTTGACCAGCTTGGCGAGGGACTTGTTGATCTCGGTGAGCTTTGCGGTGTTGGCGTCGATGGTGTCCGTCAGCTTGTTCGACCCGTCGGTGATGCTGGGGGTGTCGAGGTCGAGGCCGGAGCTTCCGCCCCCGCCCCCGCCGCTTCCGCCAGAGCCGCCGGAACTGCTGTGGCTCCCGCCCAGCTTGGACACGATGGCTGCGATGGCTACGCCCAGAGCGACAGCGGCAGCGGCCACCACGAGGCCCGCCGGGATGCCGAAGAGGGTGGAGGTGAGGGCCGCGCTGATGGCGGCCAGCATCCCTTCGACGGCAGCGCCGATGGTGCCGATCATGCCGGCGAAGCCCGCATAGATGGCGGGAAACATACTCAGCAGACCGCCGGAGAGGCCGGCGCTGATGGCTTTGGCCGCAGCGGCCAGCGGGACCTTGAGTGCGCCGAACACGCTTTTCAGGGTGCCGCCCATCTTGACGGCCATAGAGGAGATGTCGCCGAACTTGCCGGTGATGCCCTCGAAGAGCGTCTGCCCGATGCTCCACGCCGCCTGCGCCAGACTGCCCGCCGCGTCGCCGAGAACGCCGTTGAGCTGGTCCACCAGCGAGAGGGCATAGTCGGTGAGCTGCTGCTTCTCCCCGTCAGTCAGGCCCGAGTAGAGGGCGGATGCCGCCCACTTGCCGATGCCCACCCAGTCGCCGCTCTGCACGGCTTCCCACAGGGTGCCCACCGTACCGAGGACGCCCTCGTTGGCCCGGTCTTTGAGGGCAGACCAGAGGCCGTCCAGTGTCTTGGCGGCGCTGTCCTTGATGGTCTCGGCCACCTGCTCGGTGCCGTCGGCGGCAATGGTCTTGACGGTCTCCACCGTGCGGAGCGCCCCGTCGATGACCTTGTCCTGCGTCTGGGTGATGACCCGCTGCTGCTCGGTGGTTCCGTCCGCGAGGGTCTTGGTCACGGTCTGGGTGGTGGTCTTGATGCCGTCCACAATAGCCGTGCTGCTGGCCGTCACGGTGTTCACCACGTCCCGCACGGTCTCCATGGTCTGGCTGACCGTCCGCTTGCCGTCTGCCGCGATGGTCTCCACGGTCTTGATGTCCTTGAGCACACCGTCCACCATCTGACGGCTGGTGGAGGTGATGGTCTGCTTCTGCTGGGTCGTGCCGTTGGAGAGGGTTTCCGTGACGGTCTCGGTGGTCTTTGTCACGCCGTCCATGACCGCCGTGGTGGTGTCAGAGATGGACTTGACGATCTCCGCCGACGCCTGCTTTGTGCTGCTGGCGGCTTTCTGGGCGGCGCTTGCGGCGGCAGAAGCGGCAGACGCCGCGTCAGAGGTACCGGAAGAGCTGCCTGCCCGGTCAGCCTGAGCCTGCGCTACACGGCTATCGTGCAACTGCTGGCGGCGCTGGCGGTCTGCATCCGTGGTGGTGTTGGTCTTGGCGGGCGTTTTGCTGGCCTTGTAGTCGTCGTAGCCGTCGAAGCCTGTATACCCGTCTTTGCCAAGGAAGCTGTTCAGCTTGTAGCTCAGCTTATCCAGCCAGCCGATGGCCGCACCGATGGTGCTCTGGGCAATTCTGGCGACGGCCTGAAACGCCCCATTCACGATGTTGCGGAAGGTCTCGCTGGTGTGGTAGGCTGTCACCAGCCCCGCCGCCAGAGCTGCCAGAGCGGCCACCACAAGCCCGATGGGATTGGCCGAAAGCACGGTATTCAATGCCGCCTGTGCCACTTGCAGACCGGTAGCTCCTGCGGCGGCAGCTTTATGGGCCGCAGCCATCGCGGTGGTGGCAGCGGTTTGCAGCGCCGTGATGGCCGTAGTCGCTGCCACGGTGGCTTTATAGCTCAGGACTGCCGCCGTGACGGCCACGACCGCGGCCGTCAGGACGCCGATGGTCTCCTTGAGCGCGGCCATTTTGGAGTCGTCCTCGGTGATGGAGACGACCAGCTCGTTTGCCTTGACGATGATGTCCCCGAGCGCCGAGAAAAGCCCGCTGGTCAGTTCACCGGTCAGCGCGGCCACGTTGTCCTTCAGGGTGGACAGCCTGCCGTTGAAGGTCTGGCTGGCCTCCAGCATACCGTTGTAGAACTGCCCGCCCTCACTGGTGGCAGCAGCCACGGCGGCTTCCAGCTCATTGAAGCTGACCTTGCCGTCCGAGATGCGCTTGTAGAGGGCGCTCATGCTTTCGCCAGTGGCGTCGCAGATCTGATTGAGCGGGTTGAAGCCCGCGTCGATCATCATGTTGACGTTTTCCAGCGTGACCTTCTGGGCCGAGGACATCTTGCCGTAGGCCCGCACGAGGGTCTGGAGCTTGTCCGCGTTGCCCAGCGAAATATCACCCAGACGTTTCAGTACGCCGGTGGTGTCGTCCGCCGCGACGCCGAACTGTAAGAGGGTCTGGGTGCCTTCGGTCAGGTCGGACAGGGAGAAGGGCGTGCTTGCGGCCATCCGGCGTATCTCTTCCAGCTTCTCGGCGGCAAGCTGTTCGTCGCCCAGCATGACCTTGAAGTTGGTCAGATAACTTTCCATGCTGCGGTTGTAGTCCAGACCGCTCTTGACCACGCTTTGCAGGCTGGATGCAGCTTTCTTGGCAAAGTCCGCGATGAGCTGGCCTGCGGCCACTGTCCACTTGCTCGTGGCTTTCTCAGCCGGGTCACTGTTGAGCTTTACTTCGCCGGTGATGGAAAAATCTGCGGCCAATGTGTCCACCTCTCTTTACGAAAAAGAGCGCAGGCACAGTGGCTTAGAGTTTTATTTCGATTTCTTTGCGGCAGGCCGGGTTCTTGCATTTGACCCAGATGCCCCGGGCGCTGGCTTCCGGGATGGCCCAGACCGGCAGAGGCCGGCCGCACAGGGGGCAGAGCACCGGGGCGCGGTCAGCGCCGGAAGCGGGCCGCAAAGGCTTCGTTGCGGTCTTGCAGGGTGACAATGCGACCGCCTCCTTTCCGCAGGGCAGCGGGCAGGGCGAAGCGTTCCTTCAGCTCGGCACGCCGCTCCCGCTCTGCGCCCTGAAACTGCGTAAGGTCAGCCGTCCGGAACCCGATGATCTTCACCAGCTGGGTCTCCTCGGGCAGGTTGGACATGAGGGCCTTGAACCGCCACCAGTGCAGCCTTGCCCGGGTGAGGTCGATGCCGTATGCCTGCTGGAACGCGGCCACGATGGCGGGGCCGTCGGTGATGTAGTCCAGCGCCAGATCCTCGGTGCGGCTGCTGCCGGGGCGGTCGGATACCTCCTGCGGGCCTGCGGTGTAGAACTCCACCAGCGCCTTGAAAGCGTCCACCTCTTCCTCCGGCGGGACGGCCACGCGGTAAAACCGGCGCATGGTTTCCCGGGCCAGCTCGGGCAGGCCCTTTTCGTCCTCCGGAAGGCGGAGATACTGCCCGTTGAACCAGACCATAGGCCGGAAATCCCAGTCGATGGGCCTGCCTGCCCACATGCGGGGCAGTTTGTCCAGCAGGATGTCAGCCATTTTCCAGAGCCGCCAGCTCGGCCAGAAGCTGCCTGCGGCGGGCGGCCTTATCCACCCGCTCGACCATCTGGGCGGCGGCAGGCTGGCCCGGATAGCTCACAGGCGGCTTGTGCTTCTTGTCCTTCTGGCGCTTCTCAGCCCGGCGCTGGGCGCGGTTCTGGGGGACGGCCGCCGGGCGGGAATAACGAGCCTTTTCGGCAGCGGCTGCCTGCGTGATCTCGTCGAGGACGTCGTACAGACGGCTGACATCGTTTTCGTTCAGCCCCAGACGGGCGGATGCCCCTGCGCCCAGGATCTTGTCGAGGCCGCGCATGGAAACGCGGGCCTGTGCGCGGAGACGGTCGCCCAGGCGGACATTCTCCCGTTCGCACCGGGCTGTCTCGGCCTCGCCCTCCCGGGTCATCTCGTCCAGTGCGTCCTCCAGACGGTCGAGGTCGTTGGCGTTCAGAAGCGAAAAATCAAATTCCTGTCCATGGATCAGCATTTATCGGTACTCCTTTCTCTCAGCCCGCGACGGCGGTGTTATAGTCGAACTCAGCCGGGGTGCCGATGCCCTTGAAATCGGCGGCAAAGGTGGCATTCGCGCCGGCGCTGCCGCCCACATCGCTGGTCAGGATGAGCGCGCCTTCGCCCTTCTCGCCCTTGCCGGTGCGGAGAGAGAAGTAAACATAAGGCACCACCACGCTCTGGCCGGAGCCGAACGCGATCTTGTGGGAGAGCAGGAAGTCCTGAAAAGCATCGCCCACATAGCGGTCGCCCTGAATGGAGAGGGTACGCTGGACACTGCCTTTGGTGGTGACAGGGCCGGTGCGGATGTAGGTGTTGTCCGTGGTGGAGGCGTTCAGTGCGCCGCTGTGCTCCCGCACGTGGTCAGCACAGACCACCCAGTTTTTCACGTCGGTCTGGCTGGCCTCTGTCTGGACGGCCAGCAGGAAGTCGTCGGTGGTCTCCACGCCGGTATAGTCGGCGCTGGGGGTCAGGCCCGACAGCTTGACGGCTTCGGTAACAGTCATAGGAAAAACTCCTTTCGTTTCAGCCCTTGGGCTGGTAATATTCGAGCCGGAGCTGCATCTGCATCTTACAGCTGCCCGCGCTGGCCGTGACGATGTAGCCGCTGGACGTCACCGAAACGCGCAGCGCTTCCTTGCGGCCATCCAGCCGGGGCAGGTGATGCCGGTCGTTCTGGGCCAGTACCCACTCGGTCAGCTGCTCAAAAAAGCCGCTGCCCGCGATCTGGACGCTCTGGGCCTCGCTGTAGTCGCGGCGGCTGACGAAGATGTAGCTCTTGGCGAGGTTTCGGCCGGAAAAGAAAACAGCCGTCACCGGGTCGGTGGGGCTGTCCTCGATGGAAAACTCTGCTACAGGCTCCGGCGAGAGGCCGGAAATGCGGAAGGCCGCGCCGTTTTCGCCCTGCTCCTCGGCGATGAGGGGGCAGGTCTTGAGCCACTCCCGCATGGCCGTGATGGTGGCTTTCTCGCTCATAAGTGTCCCATCCCTCCCCAGAAGGTCGTGACAGCCTTTGCGCCGTAGAGAGCAAGATGCTCGCCCATGTCGGCAATGGCTCGCTGGCCCCAGTAGGAGCCGCGCAGGCCGGTGTCTCCGTGCAGTGCTTCGCCCTCGGGGTGCAGATAATACTGCTTGCGGGCATAAGGGGTATTGTAGACCAGCAGTCCCTCTTCGTAGTTGGATGCGGTTTGAACGCTGTTTTTCAGCTGGCCGGTGTCGAAGGGGACGTAGCTGTCAATGAGCCGCGCGGCTTCCTGCGCAAGGGCGAACTGGGCCTTTTGCAGGGCAGCGGTCTTTTCTGCGCCGAAGTCGGGGCGCCAGCTCAGCTCCATCTGCACACCATCGGTCCGGTACTTCCAGCCGTCAGGGGGGTCGAAAACCGGTTTTGCTGACGGCGCAGCCGGGCCAAAGGGGATCAGTGCGCTCATTCTCTCAGCTCCCTTCCACATGAAAATGCGGCAGCGGGACGCCCCGGTCGTCCGAGACGTCCGCCACCGTGCAGCAGATGTGCGTTTTCTCGAGGGCGGCATACTCGGCCTCGGTCAGGCTGCGGACAGCGCCGCAGATGAGCTTGCCGCCCCGCTTGAGCGTCCAGTGCGCGGCTTTTTCTGCCGGGGGCAGACGCGCCCACTGGGGATAGGGCAGATAGCCCGGCGCAGGCGGGAGGCGGACATGGACGACTCTCTGAGGGTCGCCGGAGGCCGATGTGCGGCGCGTCTCCCGCCAGCTGCACCCGGTGAGCACCTTGCAGACCGGCCGGTCTGTTTCGGTGGCAATGTCATGCAGCAGCATGACGACGGTGACGGGCGTCTGCATCAGAAACACCCCCGATACAGCAGATTGTGCGGGTCGTTGCCCAGTGTGTTGGCGAGGATGTACGCCGCCTCTGCCGCCAGCCGTTCGGCCAGTGCGCCGGAGGTGAAGGTCATGGACACGCCATCGTTGGAGACGCTGGACGCGCCGGGCGGCGTGCGGGCGCTCTGCACAGCGTTCGCTGCGTCGATGATCTGAATGCAGGCATCCGCCAGAGCAGCGGCACAGGATGCACACACGGCTGCGTGACGCTCTGCCCGGCCAAAGGTTATCCGGTCGATGAGCCGGGACGCCCGTGCGGCCAAAGGGGCAAAGGCAGCTTCGTCCAGCGTGCCGCCGGCGGCTGCATACTGGTCATAGGTGCAGTAATTCAAAAAAATCAGCTCCTTTTAGGCTCCCCTGTTAGGGAAGCTGGCTGCCGTCGGCAGACTGAGAGGTTCGGTCACGCTTTCTTCTTGATGAGGATGGTCTGGGGCTTGGTGACCTTGAAGGCGTAGACCTTGCGGCCCTTGACTGCGGACGCGCCGATGTACTTGCTGGAACCATTGAGGTCCTGCACCTGGACGGGAACGGCCCACTCGTCGATGAAGGCAAACCAGTTGGGATGACCGGCGATGTACTCCACACCCTCGCCGAGGGTGGAATCCTCAAAGACGGTGAAGCCAGCGATGCGGCCCACAGCGCCGGTCTGGACGACGGCATCGCCAAGGTCAGATGCCTTGATGAACTCGGGACTCTTCAGCAGCAGACCATAGATCTCGGGGGAGACCAGCAGCCAGCGGCCCTCGGTGGGGACATGGACGGTGGAGAGCTTGGTGCGGGCGTCCACGACGTTGCCATAGATGGTCTTTTCGGTCAGGGCGGTGGTGGTGCCGAAGGCCGTGCCTGCGGTGGTCAGCTCCGCAGAGCCGTCCGAATCCACCTGCAGCGCCAACGAATAACCGGCACTGTCCAGACGGTCAGCCACCAGATCGTCGGGGACGCTGGCGGCGTCGAAGCCGTCGATGATCTCATTGACGGCCTTGTCCTTGTCGATGTTGACGGTGAGATAGGTGGTGTCGCCGCCGGTCAGCTCTGCGCCGGTCTGCTTGTTGTAGTCGTTCACAGCGACTTCGGTGTCACGGACGGGGACTTTGACGGAACCGGCCTTGGGGCTGCCCTCATAGCGGTTGTTGCAGATGACGCCGACCTTCTTGACCAGCGTTGCCCGGAGCTTGAGGTCAACCAGCTTGGAATAACGAACCTGTGCTTCGTGTGCCATAATATTTCCTTTCTATCAGTCAATCTTGATGCCGGGGTTCATTGCCTTGAAGGCTGCGGTGACAGCATCAGTGTCGCCGGTGGGCGGAGTGCCGTGCTCTGCACCGCTGGAAACGCGGACGCCGCCCTCTGCGGCCTCGCCGAAGGCCCAAGGATTTGCCTTTGCGGCTTCTTCCAGCGCCTTGTCGATGTCGGTGGTGCGGTCTTTGGAGGACTTGAGGGCGTCCACATCCAGCAGGGCGCGGACGGCCTTGACGCTGCGGCCCTTCTTTCCCATGATGGCGGTGTTCAGGGCCGAGTCGAAAGCAAAGCCGTCTGCCTGCGCCTGCATATCGCCCCGGAGCTTGGTCAACTCGGCCTCGTACTCGTCCGGGGTCTTCTTGCCGTCGAACTTGGCGAGGCCGTCCTGCGCAGTCTTGAGCTGGGCCTGTGCGTTTTCGAACTGGGTCTTGAACTGTTCGGCGACGGTCTTTTCGCGGTTGATGTCAGCGCCGTTTTCGCTCATCAGCCAGTTGAGCTGTTCATCGGTGATGCCGGGAATCTTTGCCTTTACGTCTTCACGCTTCATAAATAAACCCCTTTCTTTGGGTGAAACTACGGTTTTGTAACGCGGTTCGCCTTCCGCATGTTGCCGGGCAGGGTACGCGCTGCCCGCCGCGATGGCACCGTATGCAGGACTCGAACCTGCGACAGCCGGTTTTGGAGACCGGTGCTCTGCCAGCTGAGCGAATACGGCATGAAAAAAGCGCCCCTGCCCGGATGGGCAAAGACGCTGGCGGTATTTGGTTGTTAGTCCCAGTCAGCATAGTGCGGACACTTGAGACAGCTTTTGTGGGCTTCATCCCAGCTGCAAGGCGGCTTATCGTCGCCCTTCAGGCAAAGAATATCATCGCCGATGTTGGAAATGTCGAAGCACAAGCCGCAGTCGATTTTTCGGTTGTAAATGGGACAAAACCATTCTTCAAGCTTCACATCATCACTAATGCGGAATTCCATGCTTTTTGACCACCTCCATCAATTTCTTTCCGCCCTCATCCAGCGGGCCGATGCTGGATACATTGCCATCTTGTCCGATGGCGACAAAGCCCAGCTCAGAGTAATAACAGGTCTGTGTACCGTTTCGCTGGGACATTGCGACCTTAGAGGAGCGGATAATGCGTTCGGCATCCATTGGCCCCATACCGCGTTCAGCCCAGCGCTGCAAGACGTGGTCGCTTGCAAAATTTATCTCATTTGGAGCAGACGGGGATTCAATAAGCCGACCTTTCGCCTTTATTGTACCAGCTTCCCGCATTTGCTGCAACTCAGTATTTGCAGCATTGAACCGCTCCTGTTTCCGGGCCGCGTAGCTGGCCTTGCTGCCCTCGCTCCGCCCGAACCCATGCACGCTTGTCCGGGCGCTGTCCACTCTGCCGCCGGTGGCCCGGGTGAAGGCGGCCAGCTCCTGCCGGGCCTGCCTCAGCTTCACGGCGCTGGCCGCGGTGTCAGCCCCGGCGGCGTCCTCGGCCAGATACCGCCGCTTCCACTTGCGGACGGCCCGCTCCCGAGCGCGCTGCATCTGGCTGATCTCGTACCGGGTGTATCTGCCGCCGTTGTACTCGATGTCCCGGGCGTTGAGGGCTTCCAGGCTCTCCTGCGTCCATGCAGGCGGTGCACCCAGCTCAGGGAAGATGGCAAAGAAGGTGTGACGGCAGTTCCAGCCGCAAAGCCCTGCGCCGGTGCCGTAGCCGGTGGCGGCCTCGAAGTCCGGGTAATGCTTGCCCATGTAGTCCACAGCGCCGCCCCGGTGGAACTGCCTGCCCTGCCACTCAGCGTGGGAAGGGCGGGCCCCGCCGTGGGCCGTGGTCTCGAAGAACGCCACCCCCATCTCATCGGCCCGGGCCACCTGCAGCTTTGCACCGGTCTGATTCACACCGGTCAGCACCGCCCGGCGGGCAGCCACTTCCAGTGTGTCGGTGTGGCCGGTGGGGTAGGTGACGTACTTCATGGTGTCGGCCAGACCGTCCACCGCGCTCTTGACGGCGCTCTTGTAGTCGAACGCGCCGCTGCTCACCTTGAGATGGGCACGGTCGAGAGCGGCTTCAAACTGGCCGCTGACGGTGTTTGCCGTGGTGGCGGTCAAGTTGTGGAAGGTTCCGGCGGTCTGCTGGTAACCGGCGTTGAGCAGGGCCTGCAGGGTGGCATTCTCGGCAAAGGGCGTGGGCTCCTTGCCGTAGTGATAGTAGATCTTGTCCTCGGCTTCCATGGCCCGGGTGGCCGCTTCCTGCATGAGCCGCCGGATCTCGGCTTCGCTCTTGCCGGTGTACCGAGCCAGCTTCTTCACCACGTCCTGCCGGAGGGCTTCGGTCTGTTCATACCGCCACAGCTGCCAGTTGGCCGTGGAGGTCATGGTGTCCATTTTGGAGATGCGCCGGGCCACATCCCGCAGGATATCATCCTCGACCTGCTGAAATAAAAGCACCAACCGGTCGGGTGCGTGGTCGAGATAGTCCGGGGCCAGCATCAGCCGCCCCCGCCGAAGCTCAACTCAGGCTGCTTGTTTTCGTCAGCGGCTTCCTGTGCCAGCTTGCGGGCATCCTCTTCACTGACCCCGTACCGGGCAGACAGATACTTGTACCGGGGCAAAAGGCCGCTCAGGGCATCGTCCCGCATCTGGCTCATCCGGGTCTCGGCATCGGTGATGTAGCTGTCGTCCCAGTCCACAGAGATGGGGGTGTCGAGGTCCACCGCCGCTCCCTGCAGGTTCTTTGCCGCCCACAGGATGGCCCGCACGATGCCCACCAGCGCCCCCTCGATGGGGATCTGGTTCTTGTTGGCGCTGGCCACCAGATCCTGACGGCTGCCGTTGTACTCGGTGGCTGTGGTCACGTTGCCCAGCTCGAAATTGTACCGGTGGCAGCCCAGGCCGCATTTGAAGCTGAACAGGTTCAGCATATCCTGCACAGCCTTGTGGTTCTGTTCCACCCGCAGGTCAGGGTTGTATTCGTGGTATTCGCTGGACTGGTCGAGGCTCCCTTCCTTTTGGGGCAGGGTGACGAATTGGCTCTGCACATCGTCATCGGGTGGAATAGAGTGCTCCACGCCCTCCTGGTCCACCACCTTGCGGCAGATGTCCGCAGAGTAGAAGATCTTCTTGTGGCCCAGCCGGATATCCTCCCGGTAGTTGTCAAAGGCAAGGTCGATGCCCTGGGCCTCGGCCAGCGCTTCGGCAAAGACGCTCATGCCCAGCCCTGTGCCGCCATCAAGGTTCTTGACTGCTGCCGGGCTGAACAGGGTAAACCAGGGCGGGGAACCCTCCACCGTGATGCTTTCTGCCGTACCCGGCGGGGCCTGCAGTGCTTCAAACACCGGAGCACCGGAGACCCCATCCGTTACCCGGAACCACTCGTTGCGGATGGTGCGCCGGGTCTCATTGCCGGTGTGGGTCTGCAGATAGACCGCGGGCTTGCCCTCCATCATACACTCGGAGACAAAGGCCGCTTCGCTCACGATGCCCCGCTCCACCCGCAGAGGCAGGATGCAGGAAGCCGGGTCATAGTCCAGCTTCAGGCGGGTATCCGGGCCGGGAACCGCTTTCCCTTTCACGACCGTCAGATTTTCGGCACTCAGCACAAAGGCACCGGTACCGGACCAGTAGGCCTGTTCCACCAGAGCGTTGGCATTGCGCCAGAAGTGCAGCTCCCGGAGCAGGCCGCCCACCTGCTGCTCATCATCGCCCAGCAGATACCGGGCGGTGGCAGCGTCCTTGATCTGGAAGGTGGTGCGGTCGTTCAGCAGGAGATTCGCCCAGTCCTCGCAGACCCGTTTCGGCATCCGCAGGGAAGCAATGGGGCGCTTTTTGGGGCCGTTTGCGTATTCAGCGGCACGGGTGTGCACCTTGGGCACGCTGCCCTGCCACCACTGCCGCCAGGTCTCAATGTAGCCGTAGTAGTCGGCATCGATGGCCCACCCGCGCGTCTTGTTCAGGTAGTTCAGAAATGCGGTGATGTTCATGTGTTGGTCAACCTCTTGAAATCGCGCTCGATGGTGTACTCGTAAGCGTCCAATGTGTCGATATCGGTGCTGCCGTCATCCAGACGCTCGTCCACACCGGGGTGCTTGCCGCTGTACAGGGCCGTGGCAAGGGCATCCCGGAGGGTGGCAGCCTCGGGCAGCAGCCAGAACCGCCCGCCGCCCATCAGGATGCAGGTCAGGCGGATGCGGTCATTGATGCGGATCTTGGCGCTGTTTTCCACCCGGTCGGCCAGCCAATTCAGTTTGCAGCGCCGGAGCCTTGCCCGGATGTGGTTGATCAGCGTCTGCTCTGCGGAATCGCAGAAGATGTACTGGATCTCGCCCCAGCGGGCAAAGACAGCCATGCAGAACTCCAGCAGCCGGTCGGCCAGGAAGTCGGCATCCTGCGCCACCGGGTCGATGCGCTGGGAAGCCAGCCCCACTACGCCGGAATACCCCGGCAGGATAGCCGTTGCCACAAAGGCGTGTTTGGAGCCGTTGCCGCCAAAGTCCACGCCAATGCGCACCCGCCACGGGTGCAGCGGCTTGTCCACAGGCCAGAAAAAACGCCCATCTCCGGCGGCAAGGCTGTCGGCCAGCAGGCGGTAGATCACGCCGTTGGCGGCCATCCACTGCCCCAAGATAAAGCGGTTATAGTAGACCGTGCCGGTGTATTCTTTTTTCAGATCGGCCACGAACTGGGCCGGAAGCGTAGGGTTATCGTCGATGGTATACGCCTGACAGTAGATGTCAGCGACGCTGTCCAGAAACTTCTTGAACCAGTGAGTGGGGCTTTCCGGGTTGCAGGTGCCGTCAAAATGGGAGTGGGGGCAGGAAAGGCGGCTTTTCAGCATCTGGAACACGCCTTCGTCCCATGTGGTGATCTCGTCACCGTAGACGTACTCAAAGGCAGCGCCCTGGATGCGGGCGATGTGTTTCTTGTTGTCAGCGCCGAGGACATAGACCTTCTTGCCAAACAGCTGTACCACGTTGCCTGCTGCCGAGGTGCGGATCACACCTACAAGGTCGGGGCCCCAGAGCTCCCGCATCAGGGACAGCACATTGCGCTCCAGTGTGCCCAGGGTGTTGCCCATGAGCACCAGCAGGCCCTCGCCCCGGGCCGCGCAGATCCGCTTCGGGATGGTCACGGCACAGTCCAGGTAGGTCTTGCCGCTTCGGGTGGCTCCGGTCTTGACGTTCCACCGGTGGGAACAGTTGCGCAGGTACTCCTGCTGAAACTCAGTCAATGGCACTGTCCACACCTCCCAGCAGCTCCTTGGCCTTTGCCAGAGCATCCGCACCCGGGTCCTCCTGCACGGCTTCCTCCCCCAGCATCTTCAGCAGCACGGCGGCGGCCTGAGGGTTGCCCCGCTTGGCCTGCTCTGCAATGCCCATGACCACGCTCATCTGGTTGTCCACGTCCTCCGGGTCAATCTGGTCCCGCAGCATGGCGTTTACCCGGCGGCGGTCGGTCTCCGGCAGGCTCAGGTAGTAGTCAGCCGCCTGACGCATGGACCGTTTGCGGCGGCGGGCCGCACCGGATGCAATGCCGCCCTTCTGGGCGATCTCTCTCTGTTCGCTCTCCGTTCGTTCATTGAACGGAATGAGATTCTTTTCATTCGACACGTCACCACCTCTCTCGTCGTCAGGGTACAAAAAAGCCGCCCTGAGCGGATGCTCAGAACGGCAGTTGTAATCAGGAAAAGCCCGGCCGGTGCAAAAAAGCTGTTAAGCAGCAAAAGGAGAAAACCGTATCAAGAGGAGGAAAACAAACCTCCGGTCGGGCCGCCAGCACGAAGGGAGTAAGGATGCCTTTCCTGCTGGGCTTTGCAGCATAGAGTATAGCACACTTGAACTAGTGCTTTTTAGTGCGTCATGGGTCTGTGTCCAGAAGTTGCACCGCTTTTTTGTGTCGTCGGAGGACCCAACTGACATCGAGGGAGAGCCGGTCAGCGATCAGCTCCCACTTGTGCCCACAGATATATCTCCGGTACAGAATCGTGAAGTCAAGCTCATCATCCAGCTGCTGTAGCGCAAAGATGATTTCTTTGCGAATGCGGGTGCTTTCCTCACACTGGGCTTTGTAAGCGCCCCGGGCTTCGTCGATGCGTTCTACTGCACGGGGCAATGTTTGGCCGTCTCCTCCGCCGCCCGGCACAGCGGAAAGGCACTGGGTCATGTTGGAAGCGTCTGTCTTCAGCGTGTCCAGCTCATCCAGCCGCAGCTGTTCGAGCCGCTTCGCTTGCTGATACCTTCTCAACCAGGCCTTCTTCTCTTCGTAGGTCATCCCCACACCTCCACACGCACGAACACACCGCAGGGGTCCGACCAGAACTTCTCCACGATCTCGCTGCACACCTGGGCATCATCGTGCCAGAAGTGCAGGCGGGTCATCTCGTCCTTGAGGGCCTTTTCCAGATTGTCGGTGTCAGGTTTGGAGGTGCGCCAGCTGCCGTCCGGGCGGCCCTCGGGGGCAAAGCACCACTTGACCACCAGCCGCACTGGCTTCCCGGCGGGCACGGGCTGATCCGGCGCATGGGGTGCCAGGTAGGCGTGGAGCTTGGAGCGGGCGGCTTTCAGTTCGGCGCTGTCGTGGAGCACGGCACAGGGCTTGCCGCCCTTCATGTAGGCGTGCAGCTCCTTGGCGTTGTGGGTGGTGGTGGGCGGCTTCATGGGCAGGAAGAATTGAGCAATGGGCAAAAATTGCACGTTCGTTTCACCTCGTTCTTTCTTTTTTGTTCGGCCAACGTGATGGGGAGGGTTCCCCGGAGGGATGGGGGCTGTGTTCGCCCCATCCTCTGGGAGACCCCATCACACACGGACGGATTTTGTATATTATATATAGGCTATTTTCCGTCCCGGATTCGGAAAAATAGCCGCTATTTTCCGAAATCCGTAAGCGGATGCGGATTTGTGATAGCCGCTATTTTACCGTTTTTGTACTATGCGTAAAGCGAAATATTGCAGACTGTAATTTATCCTGCGCTGCCGGGTTCTTTGCGGCCGATGTCTGCGCCGTCGATCCAGAAGCCGCCGTCCGCTTTCAAACGACGGCGTACGGTATCCGGTTTCAGCCCCATATATTCGGCCATGGAGTAGACCGTTACCTTTCCGTCCATCATGCAGGCTTCAAAGGCAGTGTCCAGCTCGGCCTTTTTGTCCTTGCTGACTTTGTCCTTATTGCCCCAGCGCTTGGATGCGCCCCGGGTACCCAGTGACTTGTAATCGCTGTCCGGCTGCAGATCCTCCAGCAGGCCGGTGTCCGGCTTGTGGACAGGGTAGTCGAACCAGAGGTTCACCGGGTCGAAGCGTGCAAACTCGCGCAGGGTGCCCTCAATGCGCCAGGCGGTCATGCTGTCGGCTTTTTTCTGGGCGGCTGCGATCTGGGCATCGATGGCCCGCAAGTCGGCCATGCCAAGGTGTTCTTTGGCTATGGCCAGCATCCGGCTTTTGCTCAGGGCATCGTCCGGGCCGTAGGCATCGGCATGGCTGCGCTTGTCCAGCATGGCCTTGAGCACCCGGCAGGCGGCCTTGTTGTGGAGCTGTTCCAAGATGGCATCGGTGGGGGTGAGCTCTGTCATATCCAGCATGGCATCCGGGTCACGGGCAAACACGCCGGAGCCGCTGGCGCGGTCCATGCTGCGCTTGCCGCCCTGGGCACCCTTGGAGTGGTGGTGGCAGTAGATCACGGCACAGTCCAGCGCACGGCAGACAAGGTCGAACTGGTTGCAGAACTTTGCCATCTGGTCGGCGCTGTTCTCGTCGCCGGTGATGACCTTGTAGATGGGGTCGAGGATGACGGCGGTGTAGCCTTTCTTACCCGCCCGGCGGATGAGCTTGGGGGCCAGCTTGTCCATGGGGACGGAAGCACCGCGCAGGTTCCAGATGTCAATGTTCCGCAGGTTCTGCGGGGGCAGGCCGAGGGCAGTATACACATCCTTGAAGCGGTGCAGGCAGGAGGCCCGGTCCAGCTCGAGGTTGATGTACAGCACTTTGCCCTGGGCACAGGAAAAGCGGCCCAGCCAGGGCGTGCCCTCGGCAATGGCAATGCACAGCTCAATGAGGGCGAAGCTCTTGCCCGCCTTGCTGGGGCCTGCCAGCAGCATCTTGTGACCCTTGCGCAGTACCCCGGTGATGAGGGCATCGGCCAGCGGCGGCAGGTCGTCCCAGTCGTCAGCCAGACTTTCGGTTTCAGGCAGCTCATCGGTCTCGGCTTCCAGCCAGTCCCGCCACTCGTCCCAGCAGCTTTTGCCGATGTTGGTCTCCAGCAGGGTCTGCCGCTGACTGCCGCGCAGGATGCCGGGCATCCGGGAAAGGCGGCTGGGGTTGCGGTTCTGCTGGTCGAGGGTCAGACCATTCTTCTGGCAGGCGGCATAGAGGTAATCCACCCGCTTGCGGTATTCGGTGTAATCCGGGGCATCCACCTTGACGATGGCGTGGACGCTCTTGCCGCCGGAGTAGACCAGGGCGGCACAGGGCAGCTCCAGCTGTTTGATGATGGCCTGCTGCCTGCCCAGATCCATGTTGTCGCATTCCACCAGAGCGTAGCGGTAGGCGGTGATATTGGCATCCTTGCGGCCCGTTCCGTCCACCGGGTTGAAGCAGATCCACGCGCCCACCTCGGGGTCGCAGTCGCCCACCACCTTGCCGATGTCCCCGCCGCAGGTGTCCAGCTCTGCGATGAGCTGGCCTGCGGTGCGGTCCCAGCAGCCTCTGGTGGGGCGGCGGCGGTCGTCGGCCATGAAGCTCTCGGTCACATAGGCCACGTGCTCGTCCTGCTCAAAGAGGGCCTGCAGGTAGCGCCTGAGCTGGTCAACTGGGTCCCACTGCTCAGGCAGAGCCAGATCGTGGGATTCCACCCACCGGGGGTCCACCAGCTGCCCCTCCGTTCTGGAGGAGCCGGTGGTGAGCTCGTCGCCCCAGTCCAGCGCGTGTCCTGCGGGGCCGCTCCATCCGTGGCTGTAGGCCAGCTGGAAAATGCTGCTCTCGGTGACAGGCTTTGTGCTGCCGTGAAAGCTCTCCCACTTCCGGGCACACTCACCCTTGTGGTAGCGGCCCCCGTCCCGGGCGCTCCATGCTTCCCAGACGGTGACGGGCAGGCCCGCTTCCTTGAGGCCCATGCCCACCATCGTCCATTCCTCATAAGTCAGGGAGGCCGGGGAAATGAAGTCCAATGCTTCTTTGAGTTCGATCTCATCATTCATCTGCGTTACCATACATCCCATGCGGGCGTTTCAGGTGGGGTGGGCGGCGTATAGGTGCTTGGGGTAACACCCTTGGGCACGCTCCGCCAGCCCTGGGCCGCAATGCGGTCGATCATGTGTTTGGCCTGCTCAAAACTCCATGTACCCACATGCTGGAAGCCGTATTTCTCCAGACAGCGGATCTGTTTAGGTGTGGTGAGGCCTTCATCCCGGCGCTTGTGCAGCCGGTCCAGCAAAAGGCTGGCCTTGCCTGCCGACTCCACCGCATCCGGCAGAATGCCCAGCTTTTCGAGGGCTGCGGTCTGCTGTTCGGTGGGCGGTCCGGCTTCCCATCCAAAAGCCGGTACATAGCCGGACAGGTCCTCGGCCTGAATGCTCATTTCGTATTGGAGCGGGTCCACCAGCTTTGCCTTCTTCCGGCGCTGTTCAGCCAGCTGCTTTGCAAGGGCTTCCTCTCTCTGGGCCACCACGTCCTCGCTGGCCTGGGCGGCGGCTTCCTCGATGTCCTCAGGACAGCCGGTCCCGGCAAGGTTTTCGGTCATCTGACGGGCCACGGCCCTGTCCTCGCACACAAGGTCTGCCGGGCGGCAGAGCTCATGCTTGTCGGTCATCCACAAAAAGTCGAGGAGCAGCAGGTCGGTCTTGCCCTCGGCCAGACGTGTGCCGCGCCCCACCATCTGGCTGTACAGGCTGCGCACCTTGGTGGGCCGCAGCACCACAACGCAGTCCACACTGGGGCAGTCCCAGCCCTCGGTGAGCAGCATGGAATTGCAGAGCACGTTATACTTCCCGGCATCGAAGTCGGCAAGCACTTCCTTTCGGTCGGCACTCTGGCCGTTGACCTCGGCGGCCCGGAACCCCTTGGCATTGAGCAGATCCCGGAACTTCTGGCTGGTTTTGATGAGGGGAAGGAACACCACCGTCTTGCGGCCTTTGCACCGCTGTGCCATCTCAGCGGCGATCTGCTCCAGATATGGGTCCAGCGCTGTGCCCAGCTGCCCCAGCGAATAGTCGCCGCTGGTGAAGCCAACTTCGGAGATGTCCAGCTGCAGGGGAATGGTCTGGGCCATGATTTTGCACAGATAGCCCTCTTTGATGGCATCGGTCAGCTTGTACTCATAGGCCAGGCTGTCGAACACCTCGCCCAGATTCCGCATGTCGCCGCGGTCAGGGGTGGCGGTCACACCCAGCACCTTTGCACTCTCGAAGTAGTCCAGGATGCGGCGGTAGCCGTCGGTGATGGCGTGGTGGGCCTCGTCAATGATGATGGTGCCGAAGTAGTCCCGGGGAAAGCGTTCCAGCCGAGCGGAGCGCTGCAGGGTCTGCACGCTGCCCACCACCACCCTGAACCAGCTGTTCAGGCAGGTGGACTCTGCCTTTTCCACGGCGCTGACAAGGCCGGTGGAACGCTGGAGCTTGTCAGCTGCCTGTTCCAGCAGCTCTCCCCGGTGGGCCAGGATGAGCACCCGGTCCCCGGCACGCACCTGATCAGCGGCAACGGAGGCGAATACGATGGTCTTGCCGGTTCCGGTGGGCAGCACCAGCAACGTGCGCAGACGGCCCTGCTCCCACTGGGCGTGGATGCTGTCCCGGGCGGCCTGCTGATAGGGGCGCAGGGATTGGATGTTCGCCATCAGAATGCCCCCTGTGTCCAGCCCTGAGCGGGTGCGGCCTTAGGTTCCGGCGGCGGCAGGAAGCGAGTGACCTCATTGCTCTGGCCGGTCTTACCTGCGTTGGGGCCGCTCTGCTTGGTGTACTCCCGGATGCCCAGACGGCACCAGCCCCGGGCACCCACCACCTCGTTCCAGCGGGGGCGGAAGGTCTCACCGCGCTTGCACTGGCCGATGCTCTCGAAAAAAGCACCCAGCAGACCCTGGGTCTTGGTGTGCAGATACAGGCGGTCGGTGACGGTGGCATCGCCCTTGGCCCCGCCGAAGATCTTCAGGGTCAGCTTTGCCATGGAGCAGGGCGGGAGCTTGGCACTGCCCTCAAAGCGGGCACGCTCCATGCCGGTGACCTCAAAGGCATAATCGCCCTCGGGCAGGAGCACGAACTCCTGCTGTTCGTTGGTGAATTCGTCGTCCCAGTTCAGGGCGCGGTCGGTGTTCATCTCATTCATAAGTAAAAGCTCCTTTCAAAATCATCAAAACGGCAGGTCACGGCTGTCCAGCACCATCTGCAGCACCTGGGGCCATGCGGCTACCAGACAGCCCTCTACGAAATCGGCCGGGTAATCCCGGATGGGCATATCCTCGGGGAAATAGCCCCGCTTGCCCACCACAGCCTGCAGCTCCTCCGGCGTGACGTTGTTGGCGCTCATCAGGGGGGCCAGCTTTTCCGGCACGCCCAGCGCGATCAGGTCCGGTGTGAGCAGAGCTTCGGGCACTTCCTCGCGGGGAGTCTGGGGCTGCGGAGCCGGAGTGGGCAGGATGTCGACTTCCGGCTGGGGGCTCGGTTCCGGCTTCGGCTTCGGCGCGGGCGCAGATGCGGTGCCGGGGATGCAGGCGGCGATGCCGGTGTAGTCAAAGGGGATCTCGTCGGGCAGGCCGAAGCGATTCTTGGCATCCCAGCAGGGGTGATGCGCTGTGTACATCACCCGGCGGCCGCCGGTGACCTTGTTTTTTGCGTTGGGGGCGCTGCTGCTCTTTTCCACCACGGTCTGGTAGTTGACGAACAGCAGCATGTCGCACCACTCCCGGATCAGCGGCTCCACCTGCTTGGTGGTCTTCATGGTCCAGCGGTCGTAGCTGCCCGCCGCATCCGGCTGTTCGAACTTTGTGATGGACGCGTGGGCAAGGATCAGAACGTTGTGCCCTGTGTTCAGCACCTCTTCCAGCGCGTCCAGCAGCTTGCCGAACTCCTCCTTCAGGTAGGTGTAGCCTTTGCCGTAGCCAAAGCCCTCCAGCCCGTCTACCTTGGCCTTGGCACAGACGGCATCAATGGCCAGCCGTTCGGCCCAGTCGGCGGTGTCGATGACCAGCGTGCCGCAGGGGATGTTCCCCCTGCGCACCTCGGCCACCTCGTCCAGCAGCATGGCCCAGCTTGTGGGCTGAGGCAGGCGCTTGACATTCAGCCGCTTTGTGCCGCCTTCGGTGTCGATGAACACCGGGTCGGGGAAGTGGGAGGCAAAGGTGCTCTTGCCGATGCCCTCGGGGCCATACAGCACGGTTTTGACCGGGGTATCCTGCACTCCGGCGGTGATGGCATACTTGCTCATTTAGAACGCTCCTTTCGTCCAGCTCCTGGGCTGGGGCTTTTCGGTGACAGGCGGCTCGGCATCTTTTACCATGCCGTCTTCGATGATGATCTGGCACTCGCTGCCGGTGGAAACGCGGGTGGCGATGGCCTGCAGGTGCTCTGCTTCCAGCCAGCGGCCAAACTCGGTCAGGGTGGTCATGTCCATCTGCTCCAGCTTGTCCAGCAGTACAAAACCGCAGTCCGGGTTCAGGCGGCGGACGATGGCGGCAGCCACCCGCAGCTGATCGCTGCCGGACATATCCCGCCAGTGCTTTCCTTTATAAGTAAGGGCACCGTCCTCCACGCTCAGCTCCGGCAGGGGCAGGTCAGCACCGTTCAGCAGGGCCATACGGTCGGCCCGCTTCTGAGTGATGGCTTCGGTGAGCTTGTCGTAGTCGCTGGCATACTGGGCAGCCTCGTCCTCGGCACGGGCCTTTTCCAGATTGGCACGCACCTTCTGGTTGGTCTCCTCGATGCTCCGGATGGAGGCTTCCAGTTCGGCGGTGGATTCGTCCTGCAGATTCTCGGCAGAGGTCTGGGCGATTTTTACGTCGGCCTGCATCGTGGTCAGCCGCTGCTTTTCCGTGCTCAACTGAAATTCAAGGTCTGCAACCACTTTTTTCTGCCGTTCAAGCAAATCTGTGAGCTGAACTAATTGATTGCGCTTGCGCTGGTTCTCGCCGTTGCGGGCGAGGATCTCCTGCTGCTGGTGGATGAGGTCGGAGGCGCTGACAGGTTCCTCCGGGGCTTCCGGGTAGTAGATCAGCTCCTCGGCAAAGTGCTTTTTCTGCTGGGCCAGCTGGCCGGTGAAGGTGCGCTTGTCATACAGGGACTTGATCTCCAGATCCCGGACGTGCAGCTCGGTGCCGATGCCGATGATGCGCAGCAGGATGTCCGCTTTCTCCTTGTCGGATGCTTCCATGAAGCGGGGCAGATCAAGGGCCAGCGGCTCGATAAAGGCATTGAGCAGCTGCTGGCCGCTGCGCCGCCCGGTGGGGTCGGTAACGGTCAGGGTGCTGTTTTTGCCCTTGCGCTCCACGATCACGCCGTTGGAAAGGGTGACCTTGAGATGGGCGGGAGCCACGGCCCCGTCCCGCTGTGCGGCATTGGGGCGGAAGCGGTCGCCGCCCAGGGCCCAGGCAAGGGCATCCAGCACACTGGTCTTGCCCTGATTGTTATTGCCGCCCACGAGGGTGAGCCCAGTGGGGGCAGGGGTGAGCGCAACTGCTTTGATGCGCTTGACGTTTTCGGCCTCAAGGGCCGTGATGGTTACAGACATCTGGATACCTCCCCTTGGATCTGTCCGAGTGTGTGAATGAGCATATTGGTCAGCTGTTCCCGCTGTTCAGGCGGAAGCCTGCGGAGGGACGGGACCACCATTTTGCCGATGTTCTGGAGAGAACGGTCGGCCAGCAGCACGTTGTCATAGGAGCTGTGGGCATCTTGTTCGCTGCCGGAAGAGGCCTGTTCCAGCTGTGCCCGCAGGTCGGCGGTCATCTCGGCGGCCATTTCCCTGGCCTGACGCTCCACCTCTTCCTTGTCCACCACCGCAGTGATGGGCTGTTTCTTGAGCGCGTCGTTCTCGGCCTTGAGCTTGTCGCCCCGGAGCTTGGCCGCTTCGGCCATCTGCCGGGAACCAACCAACTGGTTCTCTGCGTCCTTGGCCCGGGCTTCGGCCCTGTCGCGCTCGGCTTCGGCCTTCTGGCGCTGGAGGTTGGCCGCAATGCGGCTTTCGTACATTTCGTTATAGCTCCGTTCTGCCTTTTCTTTCTCGGCTTTCAGCCGGGCATTTTCCTTGTCCAGCCCCTGCACATCCGCAAGGGCGGCATCCAAGTCGTTTTTGGCAGTCTGGGCTTCATCCTGTGCCTTGCTTACCATATTCCACGCCTCTTCCTCCCGGGCTTCGGCGGCAGCGGCACGGTCCTTCTCGGCCTTGATCTGGGCAAGGGCTTCCTGATACTGCTTGTTGGTGGTGATGTCGCCACTCTTGACCTTCTCCACCAGCTCCGGCGGGGCACTGGGCTTTGCCACGGCGTACAGCAGGGTGGGCGGCAGGGCTTCCAGAATAGCCTGCTGGCGGGGGCTGCTGCCGTCCATCAGGGCAGAGACTTGCAGCAGGTTGTAGGCGGTTGACTTTGTGATGCCGATAGAGCAGCACCATGCCCGAAAAGAATCATCCCCGCGATTGCCATGCTTTGAGTTGTCCAACAATTGGACAACTCCGCACAGCGCATCATGGGCGGCGGCAATGGCATTGCCCATGTGGACAAGGCCGCGCTCGGCCATCTGTTTGCCGTGGCGGTATTCGTCCTCGGCAAAGTGCAGGTCCTCCACGGTCTGGTCAGTCAGGCCGGAATAATCAAACGCCGGGCGCATTGCATCCGGCACGGTAGTTAGGGGCTTGTCCTGCATGGCACCAGCTGTTGATACAGAAGAACCGCCCGCCGATGCGGCAGGGGCCGATTCGCAGTTCTGCAGGGATGTCGCGGGGGTCGATGCGCTTGCATCCGCCCCGCTCTCCGAGATGGTCGGCGTTGCCGCTGTGGCAGTCGGAACAGCATTCTCTGCCGTAGTCACAGCAGCATCCGCATTCTGGGCAGGTGCACATGAGAGAATCTCCTTTGCTTTTTTGATGTCGGCAAGAATCTTTTCCATTTCCTGCTGCGGTGTCATGTCCTTGCGGCTTCCATCCAGATTGAAAAACTGACCAAACAGCTCTCTTTTTGCGGCAACACCTTTCAGATTCTGAGTGCATGTGATTGTCAGGCAATAGCGCCCGTCAGACCCATAGTCCGATGCACGAATATCTTTGGAGAATGAGCCGAAAATCTCTCTGTCTGGATAAGTGTCTTTGATCCATGCAGAGACCTGAGACAGAAAGTCGAAGTCCAGACTATGCACTCGACAGGTGCATTTATCCTTGATAGAGCCAGCAAACTCTGACGCATAAGTGAGGGTCTTGCTCATCCGGCACTCGTAGCCCCGAGTCTCCCGGCTGACAGTTCTAGCACTTTCATCCCATTGAAAGTCTCCGTATGGCATGGCATAGGGGCATCCCCAGCACTCATGGCCGGGTGCGTAACCAGATAGGCGGTTTCCAGTGGTACTGGCATCGGTGGATTTCTTCACTCGCCGTCCGCATTTGCAGATATAGGTGGTCAAACTCTCACCTCCGTGCCCTTCAGGCGGTCCAGCATCTCGGTCTGCACATCCTTGTTCATGGGCTGGATGTTGTTGCCCTTCCAACCGTAGCAGAGGATAGGCCCGTAAAGCTGGCGGCCTCGGTACTTCCGGTTGAGCAGGCTGGCGGGCTGGATGGGGCCATCGTACCGGCCCACGAACAGCACCGCCGGGGTGCGGGGCAGCACGATCATCTCGCAGGGAGTGCCCAGCCGGTTCTCAATGGCCCACAGGCTGTCGGGCAGGGATGCGATCACCGGGGCCTTGCCCGGTTCGACTAAAATACCTTTCATTTGTAAACTCCTTTCTGATGTGATATCATCAAGGGTGATGGGGCTTGTGAATTCCATCACCCTTTGGGCTCGTCCGTGTTACCAGCACGGGCGGGCTCATTTGCTTTTCATGCGCCCCTCCGGTTTTGCCGGTACTCCGGCTCTTCGGTACGGGCGTGGGTGCGGTCAACGCGGCCATAGCGGCGGGCGTTCTGTTCACGATCCTGGGCGGCAAAGCCCAGCCGCAGGAACGCTACCGCTGCCAGAACCAGGCACAGGGCCGTGACGAGCTGGCTGTCAGAGATGGAGCTGCCCAGCTGTGCACCGCCCTCGATGCCCATGCCGTACAGCAGACTTACGGCACCGCTGGCAGCAGCCAGCCAGTACCAGACGCGGGATTTGATCTTCATGCGGTCTTTTCCTCCTTTGCGATTGCCGGGAAGAAATACTCCCCGATTTTTTCTTGCGGGATGTGCAGGGTATGGCAGATCGCCACGATCTCGCAGGCCTTCCAGCGCCCCTTGTCCTCCGGGGCATTGAGGCGGCCCTTGAGGGTGTCCAGCGGGATGCCGGACAGCTCGCTGAGCTCTTTTTGCAGCAGCCCCTGATCTTCGTACAGGCGGCGGAGCTTCAGAAACGGTTTCTTTGCCATAGGTCAATCCTCCTTCTTTGCGGGTGCCAGCTCGTCCAGCAGGCTGTCCATCAGGGCGGCGTAGAACGGGTAGCCCTTGGCAACGATGGTCAGATCGTCAACGGCATGGGTCAGATTGTCCTGCGCCATACGCACCGCCGTTTCCATGGCGCGGACGGTGCTGCAGTCCTTGCTGTAGGTGGCTTTGGCAATGCCGCACAGCGATTTTGCCTGCAGATACACGGCCTTGTTTTCTTCCCGGGCTTTGCGGCACTCATCCAGGAAGGCCGTTTTTTTGTCCAGTGCCTTGCGTGCGCCGATCACCCGGTCGATGGCGTTCTGGATGTTGACATCCTGCACTTCACGCTGATCCCGGTGCTGCTGGGCCAGCTGCTTCTCCATGGCGTTGAAGGCTTCGATGTACTTCAGCTTCCACTGTACGGCCTCCTTGCCGGTAAAGCCCATCGCCAGCATGCTGAACCCGTCCCGGTTCATCAGGTACATGGGGTACTTCTGGTGGTTCTGCGGGTGGGTGTATTCGGTCTTGAAGAACATAGGGGTGTCCCCATTTTTGGGGAAGCCCTTGATAAGTTCCTCAATATCGCGGATAACGTGGTCATGGCGTTTGCCGAAGCGCTTGGCGACATCCCGGCTGGATGCCACCGGCTCGCCGTTCTGGGTGGATAAGATAATGTCTGTCATGGTGAAGATGTTCCTCCTTGTTGGTGGCTCCCTTCTGCGGTATACTGGAGAAAAACAGGAGGGAGGTGAAGACTGTGAATGATGGGAATAAGGTAAGACACAATCTGGCGCTTGCATATGCGAACAACAAACTGCAGATCGCGCTTCAGCGTGGAGAACATCCGCAGAATCTTGATCTGGATGATCCTGCACAGGCAGCCTGTGCACTTGCGCATTGGTACAAGGCCTGTCTGGATGAACTCATCGAACTTTCGGACGATGAACTGTTCAGTCCGTACAGCATGGATTAAAGCATCCGATTGTCCCGCTCCGATTTCACGGATGCCGACAGCATACTGACGATGCGTTCCGCGTCCGAAAAATCAATCTTTTCGCTCTTGAGCTGCTCGAACAGCTTGAGGGCGATTTGTTTTAAGTGCTCATGATGTGCATGTGCTTCCTTGGCTTTTTCCTGCATGGTCATCTTCTTCACCTCCTTGTTGGATAGGGTGATGTCGGTCATGTGGATTTGTACCTCCTTACTGCACATTCTACTTTAAGTAGACATATTGGCGAAAAAAATTTGGTCAATCGGAATCCCAACGACCTCACTGATTTTCTTCGCAGTGGCGACTGTGGCATCTTCGGGCGATTGCTCGATTTTTCGGTATGTATCGCGCGAAATGCCGAGCTTTTCCGCCATTTCACGCTGAGTGAATCCTGCGTACTGGCGGGCTTGCTTTACAGTGAATCCCAAATTATCGACCTCCTTTCGTCTGGGTTCGAGAATACTATACTCCACTTTTGGTAGAATGTCAAGAACTTAAAGTAGAAAAAATTCAAAAGAATGTTGACAACGCTCTACTTTTGGTGTAATCTCTACATATAAGGAGTGATTCAATTGAGCATCGCTGAAAATATAAAAAGAATCCGTGCCGAACACGGTCTGTCGCAGGCAGAACTGGGCAAAATCGCCGGTGTCAGTGACAAGGCGGTGTCCACTTGGGAACTTGGGCTAAAGACTCCCCGCATGGGTGCAGTCGAAAAGATGGCAAACTACTTCGGTATCACCAAAAGTGCTATTGTGGACGATGCTCCCATGACTTCGCTCCAAAAGCCTGTTGTCCCGCCGGGGTTCATGCCGATGCCCGAAATGGTACAGGTCCCCCTGATCGGCTCTATCGCGTGCGGCACACCCATCACCGCAGAGCAGAATATCAAAAGCTATGTCGGTGTTCCGGCTGCATGGAGGGCTGATTTTGCGTTGGAATGCCACGGGGACAGCATGGCCCCTACCATTTGTGACGGTGATGTGGTTTGCATTCGCAGTCAGCCGGAAGTAGAGCAAGGACAGATTGCGGCGGTGCGCATTGGTGAGGAGGCTACCCTGAAGCACTGCTATTATCAGAATGGCGTGGTACAGCTGATTGCAGACAACCCCTCTGTATGCCCTCCCATGGTTTATACCGGTTCCGATTTGGACGAAATTGAAGTGGAAGGTTTGGCTGTTGGTTTCTGTCGTGGGTTGGTGTAGGCAAGTTGAATTTAGACTAGGCTGATAGGATTAAAGGAGGTACAATATGGCTGTTTGCGCGATTTGTGGAGAAAAGCTCAGGATTTTTGACCGGGAACTTTGCACGGATGGCTTCATCTGTAAAAAGTGCCGCTCATTCTTTTCGGATTTTAAAGTTGACTATAAGACGGCTTCTATAAAGAGCATGAAGGAACAGCGAGCCTTTTTCAAAGAACGTCAGGAGCGCGCAAAGGGCTTTGAAGACTTGCAGGATCCTGGCACAATGGTTGCTTATGTAAATCGGGAACAACGACTTATGACAGTGAGCGGCATTCCGGGATGGTTCACTTTCGATGAACTGGCTGATTATACCGTGGAGGTTGACACGAAAACCGTCACGGAAACAAAGGGCGGGCTCACAAGAGCCGTCGTTGGCGGTATTGTTGCCGGATCTGCTGGTGCAATTATTGGAGGCAACACTGCAAAGACTGTTTCCCATACAGTAGAGTCTGACCCCAAAATGTCTTTTACCGTCGATTATCCCGCCCCCATAGGGCGGATGACATCGCCTGTTTTTACGTATTCCCGTAAAGTGCTAGAGCTCTGCGAGGAAATTTTTGCAGACCGCGCTGTATCGAAAGACGAAAAGGGGACTTCCAGTGCCGCAGACGAGCTGTTAAAGTTCAAAAAGTTGTTGGATATGGGCGCAATCACGGAAGACGAATACAAAGCCCAAAAGGCACGGCTGCTCAATCTGTAAACTGAAAAGCTAACGGTTTTGCCGTTTGCAAATAGTGCTATTGGTCTATGAGTTGCCGAGGAATCCTCGGTAGTTGAACAAAAGAAAAACGCCCCGGTGTTGGCGCACCGAAGGCGTTAAAAGAAGCGGCTCACCCAGAAGAGGGTATCGCACACTCGACACTGCGATTATACCTCTTTTGGGTGGGCTTGTCAAAGTGTACCCATGGAGGTGTATTTTTTATGGGACGAAGAACCAATACCGCCCAGTGGCTGCCGAACCAGAAACGCTGGCAGATCAAGGTGCAGAAGGACGGCCAGCGCAGGACGTTCACCAGTGCAAAGCCCGGCCGCACCGGTCAGCGGGAAGCCAACCGGAAGGCAGACGCATGGCTGGATGACGGAATCTGCAATACCACAAAGCGCTGCTCTGAGGTGTGGGCTGAGTATCTAATCTCTGTCAAGGCTACGGCAGGCACCAGCTACATTGAACAGGTAGAAAAGAATGGGCGAAATTACATCCTGCCAGTGATCGGTACCCGGCAGATTGGCGACCTGAGCACAGGAATGCTGCAGGACGTACTTAACCGAGCGTATAAAGAGGGCTGTCTGAATCCGAACAGCAAGCGCCAGAGCCGGGGCAATCTTTCCCGTAAGACGCTGCAGGGCATCCGTGGCGTGGAGGTATCCTTTGTCAAGTGGGCACGCCAGCATAAGTACACGACCCTGCGGCCAGAGGATGAAAACCTGACCGTTCCGAAGGGCGCTCGCCAGAAGGGGCGGAAGATCCTGCAGCCGGACAGCCTGCGTGTGCTGCTCTCCACCGATACCCGTGTGGTGCGCGGAAAAGTGGAGCCGGATGAGAACGTGCACGCCTACCGTCTGGCCGTTATGACCGGCCTGCGCCCCGGAGAACTGCTGGGCCTGCGTGTAGGCGATCTGGACGGAGACCGGCTCCACATCGGCCGGGCCATCAACCGCCAGAACGAGGAAACCAGCGGCAAAAATGAGAATGCCATCCGGACGGTGGTACTGCACCCTCTGGCCGTGAACGAGATCTACGCCCAGCTCCGGCAGCGCACGATGGAAGAGGAACGACCGCTGACGAATGACGATCCGCTGTTTCTGTTGTCCAACCAGCAGAGCCTGTATAACTACTGGAAGTTCTATCAGCGCTGCAACGGCATTGACCCACCCATCAGCCTGTACGAACTGCGGCACACCTTTGTCAGCATGGTTGCGGATGCGGTATCACCCGCTCAGCTGCGCCGCATGGTCGGCCACAGCCGCAGCATGGATACCTTCGGCTGGTACGCACATGATGTCACGGGTCGTGATGTTGCCACTGCTCAGACCATCTCCGGAGTGCTAGCCGAGTACGCCCCGGACACCGAGGAATAACCCACTTTGCAACCCACTTGGGTTTTTGTCAGCCCTTCTACTCTGTCAGGACTTTGCTTAAAACATCCTCCAGCTGCTCCGCGAGCTGCTGCTTCTCCCCCTTTATCAGGTGGGCATACGTGCCGTAAGTGTCCATCTGGCGGGAGTGCCCGACCAGCTCTTTCACCGCACCCTCCGGGAGCGTCTTAGCCATACTGACAAATGTGTGGCGCAGATTGTAGGGCGGGACATATTCCAGACCGTTCGACTCGCAATAGCGCTTCCAGCAATGGCGGTAGGTGCTCTCTGCCTCAATGGGAAAGACGAATTCCTCCCCTCCCGTCAACTCGCGCTGCGCCTCGAGTATCTCTTTTGCCTGTGAGGTCAGCGCGAAGGAACGCAAGGCATTGCTGTTTTTGCCTCGAGTTTTCTCGCCGTGGACATTTATCGCGCCGTGGATCATCACCATATCGCCCTGAATGTCAGCCCACCGCAGAGCGATGAGTTCCCCCGGGCGCAATCCCGTGACGAAGCTGAGCCGGTAGGCGTTGATGTACGGGTCCGGGACTCTTTTCCCCCGCCAGAGCGTGGAGTCCACGGCGAACAGCACCCGCAGCGCATCCGGCTGCAATATCTTCTTTTCTTCAGAACGGGCGCCTTTGGGAACGTGCAGCTCTTCCGGGTGAAACGTCGAGAGCTTGCCCAGACGCAGCCATTTGCAGAATGCCCGCAGGTCAGCGCACAGGCTTATCAGCGTCTTTTTACTCAGTCCAGCAGCGAAGGCTTTGTTCACCACCGCCTGCAGCATCTGCTCGTTCAGGTTCGCTACCTGCTTTTTGCCGAGGTCGGGCTGTACCCATGTCCGCCAGCGGCTCTCGATAGGCTTCCAGTTCGACTGGCTGGTGGTCATTTTCACTTCGGCGATCCAGTTCACGTAAGCCGTCTCTATCAGCAGGCGGGTGCTCGAGATCCCCTCGTCCAGCCACAGATCAGCCTTGTGGTTTGCCTCCCGCTGGCCGGTGCGGCCTGGCTTTGCGCTGGTGAAGGTCTTGCGCACACCGTCCTTTTGTACTTTAATCTGCCAGCGGTTCTGGTTCGGAAGCCAGACAGCAGTATTCGTACGTCGTCCCATAATACACCTCCATATGGGTACACTTTGACAAGCCCGCCCAAAAGAGGTATAATCGCAATGTCGAGTGTGCGATGACCCCGTAAGGGTGAGCCGCTTATCTTACTCCCTCGGTGTTCCAGCACCGGGGGAGTTTTTCATTGCTGCCCGCCCATGTTCCAGCATGGGTGGGCTTTTTTACTGTTTCGCCTTTTCAATAGCGCTGATAATTTTTCTCAAGATAAAAATTATCAGTGAAATCGGAACAAATATCATCAAAAAAACAATAACAACCGAAACAAACAAAATAGCGCCACTTGCCATATTCTCAGAAATACCAACATACATCGTCAGAATTGCGAATGCAGCTGCCGGAATAAACGCAAACCAATATGGACTAACTGCTTTATGGCTTGTTTTTTCTCCGGTTTGCAATTCCATATTGTAAGTTTTTTTATCTTTCATATCCATCCTCAAAAATCGTTCAATTCACTTGATGTTTTGCCTGTTCTTTGAGTTTCAGGGATTCACGATACTGTTCCGCCGGGGCGAGCTCTACGAACTCAACCGACTTATCATAGTTATCCTTAATCACCTGTTTGATTTCGTCCAAAGAGACGTTGAAGAACTCGCGGCGCTGGTTAACAAAATTCAATTTACGATCAGCAAAGGCGTTGTGAAGCGCAGCTTCCAGTTTGGGGGCATCGTTGGAGAAGATCATCGCATGTACATCGAAGTTAAACGGCACTGATGCATCACCCAGTTCATCCACACGATCCTGCGGGTCAAGGCGGCGTGTCATGCCAATTTTGTAGACATTTTCGCCAAAGGCACCAATGTTGGAAATGACATACACATAACCGGCACGCTGGTTTGCTTCGCGGTAATCAACATCCGCAAATTCCTTATCAATCTTATCAAGCTGCGCCATGAGCTCTGCCTTTTTCTCCTCAATGGCCGCGCGATCAACATCCGATGCCGCTTCAAGCTGTGCATTGATACGCTGCAATGCATTCTGGTAATGCTGCTGTTCTTTTTCCAGCTTTTTGCGTTCCTCCTCAATTTCCTTTGCCAGTTTGGCTTCCTCGCGCATTCTGGCACGTGCTTCCTTCTGCTCTTCCTTTTCCTGCTGCTTTTTCTGGGCATATTCAAAAGCAAGATGAAGTTCCTCGATTTTTAGACGGTAGTATTGCGGCTGGATGCTGACTTCCATAATGGTCCCCAGCTTGGAAATTGCTTCCCTAGAGGCAGTAATACGCTTTTCACTGGCTTCGATATTATTGTATTTGACGTGTTCAATTACATCATCGCATTCAGAATTGAATGCACGAAGGAGAAGTTTCTGCATATCAGAGACCATCTTCTTGCCTTTGGACGCATTTCCATTGACTGTCCAGTTCATATTTCCGCTGACAGCCGTTTTCGCTTTGATCATATCTTTCTGTTTGGCACGAATTTCCAAAAGGTGCGCCTTATACTCGTCTGCATTCATAAAAGCATACCGAGGGGTATAAAGGCCAAAACTCTGCATCAGAACTTCTTCATTCGTTTCAATGAGCTGGTCTTTTGCCTGTTGAAGTTCTTCCAAGGCATCTTTCAACTCGCTGTTGCGGCTTTCAAGGTTTTCTTGGACACGAGCGAGTTCTTCACGCGAAGCTTTGATTTCACGATTGATGTCGTCCAGTGTGCGGCTCTCGGATGGCATTGCGTCCCGCAGACTCTGCATTTCCGCATTCAGCCGCGCAATTTCTTCTTTTTCCTTTTTGCCAAATAAAGACATTTTACAATTCCTCCTCGTCATTTTATCGGAACACCTTCCGGCACTCCACAACCAATCCTGCAATTCGCACCGGCGAGCGATTTTTTCACCCCACCCAGTGCGTCCAGCCCACGGCCTTGCCCTCAATGTGCACCTCTTCCAGCTGGGAGCCGGTGTAGACCATGGGCGCATAAGCCGGGTTTGCGGGCATCAGGGTCAGCGTTCCGGGGTTGTAATATACCCGCTTGAGGGTGGCTTCGCCATCAATGCGCACCGCCGCGATCTCTCCGTTCTCTACCACCGGCTGTATACGGATATACACCACATCTTTATCGTGGATACCGGCATCCACCATGCTGTCACCGTGGCAGGTCAGGGAAAAGTCGCACCGGATGTTCTCCGGCACGTCCACCATCTTTTCAATGTTCTGCTCTGCTGTAATGGGGTCGCCGCAGGCTATGCTGCCGATCAGGGGGATCTTCTTCATCTTCGGCATCGGCTCAAAGCCCGGCGGGATGGGGGTGGGAGAGGCAGAGTGCTTCGGCGTCACTGGATCAGCTATTTTTATATCTGTTCGGCCATACAAATAGTTCATATCAACATTAAATAAGTCGGCGATTGTCTCCATCGTTTCAAACCCCGGCTCACGTTCACCACGTTCATACATGTTGACACTGCTCTTTGACAACTTCAGCTCATCAGCCAATCGCTGCTGCGACCATCCAGCTTCGCGCCGCAATGACTTCAGCCGTTCTGCAAAGGTTGCCACTGAATCACCTCCTATTATTATGGTTTAATAATAGCACAGAACGTGCACAAGTGCAAGCACAAAAAGTGCACTATCGTTGTAAGCACATTTTGTGCACAATGCGAATGGATTTTCCTTTGTGTTTCGAGTACAATAAGTGCACAGAAAGGAGGTGGCTTTCCAAATGGATAACAAAGCTATCGGCCAGAAGCTTCGTGCTTTACGCGGCACCTTGGATGCAAAATCCGTTGCAGACGCGCTTGAAATTAGCACGTCTGCGCTCTTTATGTATGAGCGCGGCGAACGCATTCCCCGAGATCAGGTCAAAAAGCGCATTGCCCACTACTTCGGCAAAACCGTCGAAGAAATTTTTTTCGCCGAATGAGCACATATTGTGCTTGAACAACATTTTCAAAGGAGGTGAACCGCATGGATCACAACAAAAAGCCCAGTTGGAAAGAACGGCTTTCCAACTGGACTCCGACAACATGGGATATTCAACTTGTTCAGTTGATTTCCGTATTTCTGAGCGGCATCGCAATGGGCATTAGTTTAACACTGCTATTGCAATCGTTACGATGATCGCCAAGGCGTTCAGAGCCAACGCAGCCAGAGAAACATAAAACGCCTTTTTAGTTTCCCTCGCCTGCTCTTTCTGGTTAGCCTCATACTGAACCAGAAGCTCCCGCAGAGTTTTCTCCGTGTTGACCTGAGCGTGTTCCCCGATTTTCGGGTCGGCACTTCCGGCGAGCCTCGCCCCAATCCGGAGATTATCTTCCCGAACCATCCGACCTGCACGTAAAACCATGTCACTCAAGGCTCTATCATTCAAATCCATCCACAAATCATCTCCCTTCTGCCCAAGTATACCGCAGGAGGGAGCCAACCACAAGGAGGCACAAAACCACCATGAAGACCTACAATCACTCATCCCCCGTTCCCGGCACCTTCCGGCGCAATCCCTACTGGAAGCTGCAGGCGCTCTTCCGGGAGCGCGGCTTCCACGACTACGAAGTCGCCGCCGCTCTCGGCACCAGCCCCCAGTGCCTGAGCCGCCGCATCCGGGGCGCGGCCCCCTGGCCCAGCGATGAGGTCGCCGCCATCTGCAAAATCGTCGGCATCCCGCAGGAGCAGATCGGCTACTATTTCTTCCCTGAAGTTGCAAAGGAGGCATCCGCATGAGGATCAAATCTGGCGTCTGGTACTGGCTGGCGGTGGCCAGCGGTGCCGTCGGGATGCTGTATGCCCTGGGCTTTGCAGGCAGTATCGAGGCCCTCGGTGTCATCTCCGACACCGACTTCATCACCGCGATGGTGCTGCTGTTGCTGGCGCTGTTCTTTGCCCGGCTGGGCGACCATGCCGCAGAGCGCGAGGTGCAGCGCCGCAGGTACATCGACCGCCGCCACGCCCGCACCGAAGGGCCGGAGTACCGGCAGAACCGGAGGGACGCATGAAGACCAAGCGCATGAAAAAGCTCCTGATGGGCATGGGCCTGTCCCGCAATCAGGTGAACCACATGGTCAAAGAGCAGCGGTTGAAAGGCTCTTCCAAACTCAGCAATGCAGCCTATTACTACGCTGTCAACCGCAGTCTTTCCAAGCCATGCTGGCGTGACTGGCTGCCGTATGTCAAGAGCCTTGTGCTGGAGTGAAGCACATGACGAGTAAACAAAAAGCCCGTCCGCGCTACCAACACGGACGAGCCTGCAAAGGGATGATGAGTTTGAACCCCCATCACCCCGAAGGATAACACACTTTGGAGGTTTTTACAAGAGATGAAAGGTATTCTTATCGAGCCGGACAAAGACCCGGTCGTGACCACCCTGCCGGACACGCTGCAGGGCATGGAAGCACTTTTGCAGTGTCCCTGCGAACAGAAAGTTCTGCCCCGCACCCCGGCGGTGCTGGTGTACGCCATCTACGGCAAGGGCCTGAACCGTACTTATCGCGGCCAGCCCATCTATGGCACTATCCTCTGCTACGGCTGGCGAAATAACCGCTTCCAGCCCCTGAACAAAGACCTGCAGGCCGAGATGCTTGACCGCCTGAAGGACACGGAGGTGAGAGTGTGACTACCTATATCTGCAAATGCGGACGGCGAGTAAAGAAATCCACCGATGCCAGTACCACTGGCAACCGCCTATCCGGCTATGCACCCGGCCATGAGTGCTGGGGATGCCCCTACGCCATGCCATACGGAAACTATCAATGGGATGAAAGTGCTAGAACTGTCAGCCGGGAGACTCAGGGCTACGAATGCCGGATGAGTAAGACCCTCACCTATGCGTCAGAGTTCGCTGGCTCTATCAAGGATAAATGCACTTGTCGAGTGCATAGTCTGGACTTCGACTTTCTGTCTCAGGTCTCCGCATGGATCAAAGACACTTATCCCGACAGAGAGATTTTTGGCTCGTTTTCCAAAGATATTCGTGCATCGGACTATGGATCTGATGGCCGTTACTGCCTGACTATCACCTGCACCCAGAATCTGAAAGGCGTTGCCGCAAAAAGAGAGCTGCTTGGTCAGTTCTTTACTCCGAATGGTAGCCGCAAGGACATGACACCGCAGCAGGAAATGGAAAAGATTCTTGCTGACATCAAAAAAGCAAAGGAGATTTTCTCATGTACACCTGCCCCGACTGCGGATGCTACTGCGACCATGACAAGCCCTGCTGCCAGCAGTTCGGCGGCGGCAATACCGACCACCTCGGCGAGCGAGGCGGCTGCAAACGGCTTGACCCCCGCGCTGTCCCCGCAGAGCAGCGCATCGGCCCCTGTTGTTCCTGCGGAGACTTCTTTTGCATCCGCAGCTGTCCCCACCTTTGACTTCTCAGCTCTGGGCGATTTATCCCAGCAGGCCGCAGACGCCGACCAGCAGTTTGATCTGCACTATGGTGCGGCTCAGGACGAGTATCTGATCTCCTGCATCTACCTTGCCCGCATCCACGCTCTGACTGCCAAGGCGGGCCGGTATGGCGGCGGTACATGGACAAAGTGGTATGAGAGCAAGGGTATGAGCAAGTCGGGTGCATGGAATATGGTGCAGACCGGAGAATCTTTTAATGGTTCAACGATTGACCAATTAAAACAGCTGCCCGAGCTGACCCGCAAAGATTTGAACCTCATCGCCCGCAGCGGCTGCGCTGGGCAGCTGGTCGAAGCCGCCGGAGACAGCCAGCGGGTGCAGGAGCTTTTAGCCCAGCTCAAGGCCGAGAAAGACCGTGCCGACACCGCCGAGAAGTCCGCTCAGAACGCCCGCAAGGAAAATGCCTATTTCAAGGAGCTGGTGAAAAGCGCCGAAGCCCAGACCTCTAAGGACGCGGAAAAGCGGGAGGAAGCAGAAAGCCGCTATGAATCCGCTCTTGCCGACATCAGCGGCCTGAAAGAGCAGAACGCCCAGCTGAAAGAGCGCGCCGACTCTGCCGAAGCCCGGGAAGAGGAAGCATGGAAGATGCAGAGCAAGGCCGAAGCCCGCGCCAAGGACGCCGAGAGCCAGCTGGAAGCCGCCCACGCCGACATTGATGGGTTACAAGAGCAGTACGCTCAGATGTCGCAGCGGGCAAACGACGCAGAAGAGGCCCTGAAGCACCAGCCCATCGTGGGCGTCATCGACGAAGAAGAAGTTGACCGTCGCGCAGCAGAAAAGGCTTGGGGTCTTGCAGATGCCCGGAATGCCGAACTGGCCAAGGACAACGCCAGCCTGAAAAAGCAGCTTGCCGCCCTTCGGGCCAAAGTCAGTGACGATGCACAGGCCGATTTTGAGACCGCCAACTTCTGCGTCAATTCCATCCGGGCCGCATGGGACACCAGCAGAGCCAGCTACGCCCGCTTGGTCGGCGAGGATCTGGAAGGGACGTTCCAGTCTCTGTGCGGTGTGCTGAACAGCATCATGGAGGAAGCGGCCCGCCTCTGCCGCCAGCCGCCGGATTATGACGGAGGTGATGGCGATGAATGAGATGTACAGCTTGGACTTTGACCGCTACGGCCCGCCCTTGGAGCCGCCGGACGACTACTATTTTCTGCCGCGTGACGCAGAACAGGAGGATGAGAACGACCATGACGAATGAACTTACCGTCCGGGTGCAGAACTCGGTGATCCCGGCCATGAGCTGGAACAAGGACGAGGTGCAGCAGAACCTTGACGAGCTGCTTGCAGCCTATACAGGCCTCGTCTATACTCCGGAGAGCATCAAGGGCGCCAAGGACGACCGGGCCAAAATTAACAGCTGGGATAAGCAGCTGGGTGCAGCCGTCACCGCCGCAAGGAAGCTCTACCTGAAGCCGTTGGAGGACTTTCAGGCCGACATCAAGACCATGCGGGAGCAGTGCAAAAAGGTCTCCGGCGCGATCGACGCGCAGGTTAAGGCTGTCGAACAGGCCGAAAAAGATGAAAAGGCGTCTACGTTGAAGCTGGTCTACCGGGACTGCATCGGGGAGCTGGAGCAGCTTGTACCGTTCGAGACGCTGCTGGTTCCCCAGTGGCTCAACAAGACCTTCGACCTTGCTCAGGCCGAAAAGGAGCTGCGCAAAGCTGTGGAGACCCGGCGGGAGGAACTGCGCCTCATCCGAGAGACCTGCGGCGAGGATGCAGAACCTTGCATCACCGAATACCTGAGGTCTCTGAGCGTCAACGATGCCCTGCATGAGCACAGCCGCAGAGAACGCGCCCGTGTGGCTCAGGCCGAGGCGGAAGCCAATCGGCAGGCCGCAGAGCGGGCCAGAGCCGCAGCGCCGGTCATCATCCCGCCCACAGAGGAAGAGCGTCAGCTGAAAGAAGAAGCTGCTCGGGAGGCCCGGAGTAACGCTTTTATAACGGCCTCCGGACGGCTGGATTGTGAAGTTCTGCAGCAGTTTGCCACCCCGGCGGTCCCGGCCCGCAAACGCTACCGCTTCTGGGTGGATTTCACCCCGGAAGACATCGAATGGTTCAAAGCCGAAGCTCAGAAGCGCGGCTTTGCGTATGGTTCTGTGAAATAATCGGAGGTAACTACTTATGGCTTTTTCCCGTTCCGGCGCACCTGCGCCCACCATGTCCGCAAACACCACTGATACCACGACTGCCCGGATGACCGCGATGCAGCAGCGTGCAGTCCAGAGCAACGCTCTTCAGGCTGCCAGCCCGGCCAAACCTGTGGAGATCACCTCTGCCGACGGCCAGCACATGATTGTCAGCTTCTCGGACGTCCGCAACTTTATCTGCGCCAAGGCCACAGATGCCGAGTGCAAGATCTTCCTCGAGACCTGCAAGCAGTATCGGCTGAATCCTTTCACGAAGGAAGCCTACCTCATCCACTACGACAACAACAGCGAAGAGACCCCCAGCACCATCGTTCTGGGCAAGAACTGTTATCTTCAGATGGCCGAACGTCATCCCAGCTATGACGGCTTCGAGGCCGGCGTCATCATCTTTGATAAGGTGGCTGGAGATTACCAAAAGCGGGAGGGTTCCATCGTTTACGAGGACGAGGAGCTTCTGGGCGGCTGGGCCAAGGTCTACCGCAAAGACCGCACCCGTCCCAGCTACGAGGAAGTGAAGTTGACCGAGTACGACACCGGGAAATCCCTGTGGAAGGGCAAAAAGGCCACCATGATCCGCAAGGTCGCCCTTGTCCATGCGCTGCGGGAAGCCTTCCCCTCCACATTCGGTTCTCTCTGCGATGAAAGCGAAGTCCATGTGGATGCAGAGTCCACCGCCGTGGAGCTGGACGATGCCGGACAGGCCCCGGCTCCCCGCTGGGCCCGCATCAAGGAAGCTGCCGAGCAGGCCGATGCCCTGACCGTCGAAGAGGCTGAGTGTTCTGTGGATGACCCCTTTGCCGGAGGCGACAGATCGTGATCCTGACGCACAAGACCGGCGTACTGTTCCACGGGACCCTTGCCAAAGACCCGGTGTTCAAGGATGTGGGCCAGAAGCAGGTGCTCAAGTTCGACGTGAAGGCCCACAGTGTCAAGACCGACACGGGCAGCTGGGAGAGCCTGTACGTACAGGTCAATGTCTGGCACGGGCTGGACAAGTGGGACGGGATGTTACTGAAAGGCGATGCCGTCACGGTTTTTGCCCGGGAACTCAAGACCCGGGAATACAACGGCAAGACCTATTACAGTGTGGATGCCGACGACATTCAGCCCGGCGGACTGGTGCTCTTCCGGTGGATGCAGAATCTCATTGACCTCTGTACCGAACCTCCTGCATCGCCCGAACAGACCAGCCTTTCCGGCGGGCAGATATACCCCGGCGAGAAACTGACCGACTACGCGCCCCGAACCCCGCAGGCGGCAGCTCCCACAGGTCCCGCCGTCGGCACCCCGGAGGCTGACGCCCTCATCGACGACAGTGCCAATGACCTGCCCTTCTGAGCCTGAACGCTGTGCTATCTGGCGATACGGGCATTTCATTCGAAAGGAGGTCAGGCCGTGGGCATTGACCCTTCTCGCGGCTTTGTTGCCATCCCGCGCGGCCTGACCGACTGGGAGTGGTACTCAGAGCCAAACACCGCCCGGCTGTTCATCCATCTGCTGCTCACGGCCAACTGGAGCCAAAAGCAGTGGCAGGGTATCACGATCCATCCCGGTGAGCTGGTCACGAGCCAATCTCAGCTGGCAAAAAAGCTCAATTTGAGCATTATGCAGGTGCGAACAGCCCTGAAACACCTCGAATCAACAGGATACATAACAGTCAAAACCGGGTCGAAATACAGCCTTATCACGTTGAATAATTACGATTTGATTGAGGCCGGTAACAGGCAGATAACAGGCAAGCAACAGGCAGATAACAACAACTTAACCATAAATAACATAAAAAACATAAATAAGTCGTCGTCTGCGTGCGCGACGCCTGAGCCGACTCCGACGAAGACGACCTCCCCCATCGCGGAGGATTTCGAGCAGCGTATCTGCAAGCTGAGCATCCAAGGAAAAGCCCAGCTGGCTGGATACGCCGACCGACTGGGAGAGGAACTGGTGTCGGAGATCGTCAGCAGGTGCGCCGACCTTGGGGCTTACAGTTGGCCGTATGTCCGCAAAGCGCTGGCAGAGGCTGAGGCTCAGGGATGCAAGTCTGTGGAGGAGTACCGCAGGCTTCACCCCATCGGTAGCGGACGGAATCTCCGGGTTGACCGTACCGAGCCGAGCGGGCATGATTTCCTGAAGGCTGCCGCCCGGCGCAGACGATTGACAAAAAAGGAGGGACTCGATGTATCGGAATCCTGAATACTACCCCGACCCGACAGTCGGCCGGGCACTGGAGGACCTCCGCAGAAAGGAGACTCGATTGAACACTGGAAAGCAATTTGAAGCCGACTGGAAAAGTTCCATGCCGAAGGATGCATGGTGCTACCGGCTCAAGGACAGTGCAGCCGCCTATTACGGCGGAAATGAGAGCCTGAGCTTTTCCATCGATAACATCTGTGACTTTGACGTCTACCGCTACCCCATGCACCACTACTTCGAACTCAAGACCATCGACACCCCCAGCATCCCGCTAGAAAAGATCCTTGGTCGATTCGACCGGGAGAAGCAGAAGTATCACAAGCTCAAGCATATCACCGACATGGCCCATGCAGCTGAGTTTCACGGCCAGACCGCTCATGTGGTCATCAATTACCGGGGCAAGGTCAACCGCACCTTCGCCATCTCGGCCAGTGCTGTGCTGGAGTACATGAACACCCAGACCCGCAAAAGTATCCCATGGCAGTGGGCCGCCCTGAACGGCATCGAGGTGGAGCAGCGTCTGCTTCGTGTCCATTGGCGGTATGATGTGGAAGGGCTGCTGAAGCGGTTGGAAGGGGGTGAAGCCGTTTGACCTACGAAGAGAAAATAAGCTGGCTCTCCCGCTATCGGGAAGCCGAAAAGCTCTACCAGCGGCTCTCCTACCGGCTGGCAGAGGCGCAGGAAGCCACCCGGCACATCACCCAGAACCTCAGCGCCGCGCCGGGAGGCAGCAAGGATGGGCAGTGCCTCGCCCGGGCAGTGGAGCGTGAAGAAGAAGCCGAACGCCGCGCCTACGCGCAGCTGGCTGTCTGTGATGCTCTGTTTGCGGAGATCGATGCCGTGCTTGTGCAGCTGGACTCCGCCGAATACTGCGCTCTTCGCAAATACTATCTGGACTGCCTGAAATGGGAGCAGGTAGCCGCAGACATGAATTTCACTTCCCGTGGCATTTTCGCCCTGCGCCGCCGGGCCATTGAACACCTGAAACTCTGAAACTGTGCAGTATCCGTTCATTGTGCGTTCACTCTCTTCCGGTGTAAAATGATACCATCGGCAGAGCCGGAAAGACCCACCGATACACGCAGCCTCCGAAACTTTTCCTCCATCATGATGAATTGCTCCTTTGGACTTTTTACTGCTTGACAGGCATTTTTCTCCTTCTTGAGCTTTCTGAGGCTGCTTCAAAGATTTTCTTCCCTGCACAGAAATGTGCGGGGATTTTTTATGCAGCCGTAGCTCAGCCGCAAGAGCGCTGGCGTGACCAGACGGACGGAGGGCCGCACCCTCCCGGCTGCTCCATTTTTGTGCAGGAGAGGTGGTGAGGATGACCGACAAGCAGGCACGATTCTGCGAAGAATACATGGTCGATTTGAATGCGACCCAAGCGGCCATCCGCGCCGGATATTCCCCAGCAAGTGCCAAGACCGTGGGGCCGCGATTGTTGGAAAATGTTGGAGTTCAGAAGCTCATCGCCCAGCTTCAGGCTGAGCAGAGTCGCCGCACCGGTGTATCTACTGACCGGGTGGTGCGCGAGCTGGCAAAGATTGCCTTCGTCAACGCCGCTGACCTCATCGACCCCAAGACCGCCTCTCTCAAATCCGATGCCAGCCACGATGACCTTGCCGCTGTGCAGTCAGTCAAGGTCAAGACGTTCGGCGAGGATGGGCTTGAGCAGGAAGTGAAGCTGGCCGACAAGCTCCGCGCGCTCGACCTGCTGGGCAAACACCTCGGGATGTACAAAGACACTTCCGAGAAAGACCCCGCCGCAGATGCTCTGGCGAAGGCGAAGGAGCTGCTGGGAGGTGTAGACAGTGCCATTGACTGAGTTTCAGCAGGAGTACCTGCGCAACTGTTCCCACCGGTGGAATGTTAAGACCGGAGCCACCCGCTCCGGAAAGACCTATCTTGACTGCGCCGTGACCATTCCGAAGCGGATTTGCGCGGCCCGGGGCGAGGGCCTGCTGGTTATGTTGGGCAATACCCTCGGCACACTGGAACGCAACGTGCTGGAGCCTATGCGCGGTCTCTGGGGGCCGGAGCTGGTGGGCGTCGTCCGCACCTCTGCCTCCGGAAACATCGTGCAGCTCTTCGGCCGCAAAGTCTATGTCCTCGGTGCCGACAATAAAAAGCACATTGCCCGCATTCAGGGCGCAGCTTTCGAGTACGCCTACGGTGACGAGATCACCACATGGGACGAGGGCGTGTTCCAGATGCTCAAAAGCCGCCTGTCCTGTCCGCACAGCCATTTTGACGGCACCTGCAACCCGGAAAGTCCGTCCCATTGGTTTAAGAAATTCCTCGACAGCGATGCTGACATCTACTGTCAGGCATACACCATCGACGACAACCCGACGCTTCCGGCCCAGTTCGTGGCCGACCTGAAAAAAGAGTACACCGGCACCGTCTACTATAACCGTTTCATCCTCGGGCAGTGGATGGCAGCCAACGGCGTTATTTACCGCCTGCTGGCCGACAGCCTTGCCGCCGGGGATGGGCGTTTTTTCTGGCCCGCCGAGAAGCAGCTGCACCCGTGGCGGATCCGCATTGGCGTGGACTTTGGCGGCAATGGCTCAAAACACGCCTTTGTGGCGACGGCCATTCTCCCGGGCTGGTCTGGTGTGGTGGGGCTGGCGTCCCAGCGCATCGACCCGGTGGCGCAGGATGCCGACTTTCTGGCCGACAAGCTCATCGAGTTCTGTATCGCGGTCTTCTCCCGCTGGGGTGAGATCCAGTACATCTTCTGCGACAGCGCCGAGCAGACCCTGATAAACCACATCCGTTCCCGCCTGCGCCGCTGCAAGCTCTCCTGGCTGGCCGACCGGGTGGAGAACAGTGCCAAGATAAAGATCACCGACCGCATCCGACTCACCTGCATCCTGATGGGTGGCGGGCGGTTCTGGCTCATGCCCGAGGCTTCTACCCTGCGGGATGCCCTTGCTACCGCTCTTTACAGCGGCAAACATCCCGGCGTAGATGAGCGCCTCGACGACGGCAGCACCGACATCGACACACTGGACGCCTATGAGTACACCATCGAGCGCGATTTCAAGAGGTTGACGAACACATGAACATCACCGATTTTCTGGATCACCTGCATAAGACGCGCGGATGGCAGCTGGATGCCGATTACTACAGCCAGATCGAGACATGGCGGCAATGGTGGAAAGGCAACGTACCCGGCGTTCATACCCGCGCCGCCGAGTATGCCGACGGCACCAAAAAGCGCACCATTGCCTCCCTGCGGATGCCCAAGCGGGTCTGCGAGGACTGGGCCAACCTGCTGCTGAACGACCGCACCACCTTCCAGATCACAGACGCGGCCACCGCCCGGTATCTTCTGGGCGACGATGAGCAGCAGGTGGGCGGTCTGCTCCGCGACCTGCATTTCTGGACGAACGCCAACGCGCTGGTCGAGAAAGCGTTCTGGTCCGGCACAGGCGCTTTTGTTCTGAGCGTCGAAAATATGACCGTCGTGAACGGCAAGGCAGTCCCCAGCCCGGACGTCCGGCTCAGGCTGGACTACGACCCGGCTCCCTGCATCCTCCCCCTGCGGGTGGAGCGGGGCGTCGTGACCGAAGCGGCCTTTGTCTCCGAGTGTCTGATGGACGGCAAGCCTGCCATTTACTTACAGACTCACACCGGCAACGAAAAGAAGCGCACCATCCGCAACGAATGGTTCCGCGTCACTGACTCCGCATCCGGCTCACCGGTGTTTTCTCCGGTCGAGAAGCCCCCGGAAGGCACGGTGGAAAGCGTCACGGTAGAGGGCTCCCCGCCCTGGTTTGCACTGTTCAGCCCGGGAGCTGTCAAGAACATCGATGGCGGCAGCGGGCTGGGCATGAGCGTCTTTGCCGAGGCGCTGGAAGAGGCGCAGGGCGTGGACCTTGCCTTTGACAACTACCGCGAGGACATCCGCCTCGGCCACAAGAAAATATTCTACAGTGCCGACATCTGCCGCAAGGTGGTGGACGATAAGGGCGTGGAGCACTCCATCCCGCCGGACGACGATGTTGTGAGCCAGTTTGTGCATCTGCCCGGCAAGGAAAGCAGCCTCGACCAGTCCAGCGAATACCACGAGTACAACCCCGACCTCCGCGTGGAGCAGAATCACCGGGCCGTGCAGGATATGCTCAACCTTTTCTCCTTCAAGTGCGGGCTGGGCTGTCACCGGTACGATTTCGAGAATGGCAAAGTTACCACAGCCACCGAGTACAACGGCAGCCGACAGGATCTCGTAGCCAGCGCCAACAAGAACCAGATACCCATTGAAGGCGCGCTGATCGCCATCATCCGGGCCATCCTCTGGGCCGCGAAGGACCTGCAGAAGGCCGCAGTCGTCCCCGACACTCCCATCTCGGTGAACTGGGACGACAGTTATATCACCGACGCTGAGACGCGGATGACCCAGATGAGGGACGACGCCCTCAGCGGCTTGCTGCCCCGCTACAAGTACCTCTCGGCCCGGTACGGCATCTCCGAAGAGGATGCCCGCAGACTGGCGCAGGAAGCCAAAGACGAAAACCGCCAGCCTGAGCTGACCTTCGGCGGGGGTGCCTGATGCTGGCCCCGGACTACCTCGACCACGCCCCGGACGCCCTCGTGGCCCTCTGGCAGGAGGTGGAGGATACGATTCTCCGGGACGTGGCCAGGCGCATCGGCAGGATGGACACCCTGACGCCGACGGCGAACTGGCAGCTCTGGCGCTACCAGCAGACCGAGGCCGTCCGCAAGGATGTGGTGAAGCTTCTGGCCCGGTATACCGGCAAGAGCGAGGCCGAGATACGCCGCCTGATGCAGGAGGCCGCGACCGCCGCACTGGAAGCCGAGGATGAGATCTACTTCAACTATAAAAATGAGGCCCCACCACTTGAAGAGTCCGTCCCGCTCCAGAACCTGCTCAACGCGGGCTATCGGCAGACGGCAGGCAGCTTCTCCAACCTCACCGCCACCACGGCCAATACCGTCTCCGGGGCTTTCGAGCAGGCGCTGGACAGAGCGTGGCTCCAAGTGAGCAGCGGCGCGTTCGACTACAAGAGCGCCGTCAAGCGTGCTGTGGACGGCCTTGCCGACTCCATGCCCTACGTCACCTACCCCAGCGGCCACAGGGACACGCTGGAGGTGGCGGCAAGAAGATGTGTTCTCACGGGGGTAAATCAAACCTGCGCAAAATTGCAGTTAGAACGTGCGCGGCAGATGGGCGTTCGCTACGTTCAAGTAACAGCGCATGGTGGAGCCAGACCCAGCCATGCAGAATGGCAAGGAAAAATTTATGCGCTGAATGGATTTTACGGTGTGTAAGGTCTTGACTTTTTGTCGCTACAAGCATATATTATTTGTAGCGACAAAAAAGAGGTGATGAATATGTCGCCTACTCTTGGACGCCCTAAAAGTGAATCTCCCAAAGACACCATGCTTCGGGTACGATTAGATGATGCCTACTGCCAAAAACTTGAGCAGTGCGCTGCTAAGCTCAACGTATCCAAAAGTGATGTTGTCCGCAAAGGGATTGACCTTGTAGAAAAGTCCATTGAAAAGAAATAAGGCACTCGCTCCCACCTACCACAGCGAAGCGAATGCCTTATAAGACACCAGAGGACTTGCCATCTGGTAAATCCATTATACCATTCGGCAACACCTCTTACAAGAGAATAAGAGGTAAAAATCATGACCAAAGCAGAATCCGCACTCCACATGATCAAAAAAGAGCGTGAGCAAAACAATAACAATCGTCTGTTTGCGCGTGAAATCAATGCTGTCTATGAGCAGCATCCTTCCGATGTCTATGCATTCGGCATCGATATGTTCCTGCTGGGCATTGCCAAAGGCCGCCGCATGGAGAAGGCCGCACGGAAAGGTGGTGCCCGCTGATGTCAAGATACATTGATTTGACTGGTCAGCGGTTCGGAAGGCTCGTTGTTAAAGAACGTGCACCGAACCATGGCCGAGAAGGCACCTTTTGGCTATGTCAGTGTGACTGTGGCAAGACCGCGATTGTTGCCGGTTCCAAATTAAGAAGTGGTCACACTCAATCCTGCGGCTGTCTACAAAGGGAACGAACCTCTAAGGCAAACAAAAAATTCAACACATTTCGTACCGTTGGCGGTATCGTTTATGTAAAGATGTCTAATACCGAAAAGGAAATGCTTGTTGATTCCGACATTTGGGAAAAGTTAAAAAATTACTGCTGGTACGAAAACACACTCGGCTATGCCGCATCCAAAGATTATGGCGCAAAAAAGTGTATTTTATTCCATGTCACAGCTTTTCCAGATTGCCCTCGCGGATTGGTTCGAGATCATATTGATGGGAACAAGCTTAATAACCAACGGAAAAACATTCGCGTTATTCCTCAAGAGAAAAACTGTAAAAATCAGGTTCGTGAAAAAGCAACTTCAAGCGGCCGCAATGGTGTTTCATTCGATTCCCATAAGAAAAAATGGAATTCTTATATAACACTTAATGGTAACCGTAAAAATCTTGGGTATTTTCAAAATTTAGATGACGCTATAAAAGCTAGAGAAGAAGCCGAAATCAAATATTTTGGTGAATACCGCCGCAAGTAATTTGTAATAAAAACTGAATAGCTGAGAGAGCATCCGCAAGGGTGCTCTTTTTGTTGTAGGGGGTGATGCAGTGAGTTCTGACAATTTTGACTATCCCGATTTTATATCCAGCACAGGATATGGAACAGGTGCAGGTTTATGTGGTTGGAACTGTTAGGAGCCGTCACACCTTCTTCGTGGTGTTCCCGGAGCTGGGAAGCCCGCCCGCGTGGACGCAGGAGAGCCTGGAAGCCCTCAACGCCCGGGACATCGAGTACAACGGCTGCAGGTACACCCGGTA
>ERZ773158.357-NODE-357-length-56752-cov-5.790465_pt1 | contig 56752 bp, 50 predicted proteins | sample MGYA00511918_ERZ773158 | MGnify/ENA primary metagenome ERZ773158 (study PRJEB29015, sample SAMEA2737876) | human gut metagenome | biome: human gut; feature: human-associated habitat; material: faeces | place: China | collected 2012 ...
GACCACCGAAACCGATATCGTAAGCCCAACCATCACCACCGAAGATCCATACAGACTTCTTAGCGAGGTAATCTTTCTTTGCAAGAACTTCCGATGCAAGAGGACAACCTTCTTTTGCTGCCTTTTCTACTTCCGGAATCAGTGCTGCAACATCTGCTGCATTCTTCTTTGTATCATTCTTAGATGCAAGGAAGTTTGCTACAGCTGTCTTTAATTCAGCAGATGCCTTTTCAGAAGCTGCCATTTCTTCAAGTTTAGCAATAGCCTGATCTCTTAAAGTCTTCTGTCCAAGATACATACCGAAACCGTGTTCTGCATTATCTTCAAACAGTGAGTTTGCCCAAGCCGGACCCTTTAAGGAATCTTTATTTACTGTATATGGTGATGTAGCTGCCGGACCACCCCAGATTGAAGAACAACCTGTAGCGTTGGAAATGTACATCTGCTCACCAAATAACTGTGTAATTAATCTTGCGTAAGATGTTTCTGCACAGCCTGCACAGCTTCCTGAGAACTCAAGGAGTGGCTGATTGTACTGAGAACCGATAGGAGTAGCATCTGTAAATACAGGCTTAATCTCCTTCTTGCCAACATTTGCTACTAAGTAGTCAAATACCGGCTGTTCTTCTGCCTGTGATTCCTGTGGAACCATCTTTAATGCGCCCTTAGCGGCTGCCGGACATACAGTTACACATTCGCCGCATCCCATACAGTCTAATGGAGATACAGACATTGTAAACTTCATGCCTTCAGCTACTGCATGCTTAGAATCAGCAAGCTTAATCTGTGAAGGTGCTGCACTTACTTCACCTGCATCCAGAATAAACGGACGGATTGTTGCATGAGAACATACGAATGCACAGCTGTTACACTGAACACAGCTTGTAGGATCCCATTCAGGAACCATAACGGCTGTTCCTCTCTTTTCGTATGCAGATGCACCTGTTTCAAACTGACCATCAGCAATATCCTTAAATGCAGATACAGGAAGGCTGTCACCATCCATTAATCCGATAGGATCTAACAGTTCGTTGACCATCTTTACAGTAGCCGGACGACCTGTACGGTTGATTGTCTTCTTTTCTTCTGTTGCATTTGCCCAGTCAGCAGGTACTTCTACCTTATGTACAGCATCTACACCGGCATCAATTGCCTTGTAGTTCATTTCTACAACAGCGTCACCCTTCTTGCTGTATGACTTCTTAGCTGCTGCTTTCATGAATTCAACTGCCTGATCGATAGGCATTACGTTTGCAAGCTTAAAGAATGCAGACTGTAAAATTGTATTTGTTCTCTTACCCATACCAATTTCAATTGCTTTGTCAATTGCATTGATTGTGTAGAGCTGGATATTGTTCTTCGCAATATACTGCTTTGCTTCTGCATTCAGATGTTCAGCGAGTTCTTCGTCTGACCACTGGCAGTTAATCATAAAGATTCCGCCCGGCTTAACATCCTGAACCATCTTATATCCCTTTGTGATGTAAGATGGGTTATGGCATGCAACAAAGTCAGCCTGATTGATATAGTATGGACTTCTGATTGGGTTATCACCAAATCTTAAGTGGCTGATTGTAATACCACCAGTCTTCTTAGAGTCATACTGGAAATATGCCTGAATGTACTTATCTGTATGGTCACCGATAATCTTTGTAGAGTTCTTATTCGCACCTACAGTACCATCACCGCCAAGACCCCAGAATTTACATTCAACAGTACCCTTTGCAGATGTAATAGGAGCCGGCTTAACTTCCGGTAAGCTTAAGTTTGTTACATCATCTACGATACCGATTGTAAATCTTGCCTTTGGAGCATCTTTTTCAAGTTCTTTGTATACAGCGAATACTGATGAAGGTGGTGTATCCTTAGAACCAAGACCGTAACGGCCGCCTGTTAAGATAACATCATTCATACCGGCTTCACGAAGTGTTGCTGCTACATCAAGATAAAGAGGTTCACCTAATGAACCAGGTTCCTTTGTTCTGTCGAGTACCGCAATCTTCTTAGCAGTCTTAGGAAGAACCTTTAAGAGGGAAGCTGATACCCATGGACGATACAGTCTTACTTTTACAAGACCTACTTTTTCGCCCTTTGCTGTTAAGTAGTCAATTACTTCTTCAGCTACATCGTTGATAGAACCCATTGCAATGATGACTCTGTCTGCATCCGGTGCACCATAGTAGTTGAATAAATCATAATCTGTACCTAACTTTTCGTTAATCTTCTTCATGTACTTCTCAACAACTGCTGGAAGTGCATCATATGCTGAGTTACATGCTTCACGATGCTGGAAGAAAACATCACCGTTTTCATGTGAACCACGCATAGCCGGATGTTCCGGATTCAAGGCATGTGCACGGAATTCTTCTACTGCTTCCATATTGCACATTTCCTTTAAGTCTTCATAGTCCCACTTTTCAATCTTCTGAATCTCGTGAGATGTACGGAAACCGTCGAAGAAGTTAATGAATGGAACTTTGCCTTCGATTGTTGCAAGGTGTGCAACCGGGCTTAAATCCATAACTTCCTGAGGGTTTGTTTCAGCAAGCATTGCGAAACCAGTCTGACGACAGGCGTAAACGTCACTATGGTCACCGAAGATATTCAGGGACTGTGTAGCAACTGTACGTGCTGATACATCAAATACACAAGGAAGCTGTTCACCGGCAATCTTGTACATATTTGGAATCATCAGAAGAAGACCCTGTGATGCAGTAAATGTTGTTGTTAATGCACCTGCTGCAAGTGAACCGTGTACTGTACCTGCGGCACCTGCCTCTGACTGCATTTCTACTACCTTTACTGTATTACCAAAAATGTTTTTCTGTCCTGCTGCTGACCACTGGTCAACAACATCTGCCATTGGACTAGAAGGTGTGATAGGATAGATACCTGCAACTTCTGTAAACGCATAAGCAACGTGTGCAGCAGCTGTATTACCATCCATAGATTGTTTTGCTCTAGCCATTTCTTTGTAATCCTCCTTAAAAATATTGTGGAATTGTATCATTCCGATTATCTATATTTTAGTATTTCTTCGACAAAAAGTAAAGACATTCTTCTAAATTATCTATTAAAATACATAATTTCTTTTTAATGCCTTTACAATTTTTGTTTATTTTTACTATCGTTTGTGTATACAATTACAGTATCAGCTTCTTTTTATAACCTTTTCTGCCAGTTTTTCCAATGCCTGTCCATCTGCCTTTTTCATGACTGACCGGATTGTTACCATATTCTCACAAATAGTTATATTCTTCATATTCTCCAGATATGACTTCATCAATCTGCCGGATACCGGACCCCACGAACCGTTTTCAATCACTGCCGCATAGCGGTTCTGGAAATTCTTCATTTTTAAATGATACAAAAAATCCTCCATGCATGGCATTAATCCACCATCATACGTAATGCCCGCAAGCACCAGCGCATCATAACGGAAGCTGTCCGCAACCGCTTGGGCCATATCTGCTCTTGCAAGGTCAAAAACAGCAACATTTTCTTCGCCCTGCTCTTTTAATATAGAAGCAAAATGTTCAGCCGCGTGCTTTGTATTGCCATGAATGGAGGAATATGCCACTACAACGCCCTTTTCTTCCGGCTGATAACTGCTCCATTTTGCGTATTTATCCAAAAAGTATTCCAGACCACCTGTAAGCACCGGTCCGTGCAGCGGTGCAATTTTTTCAATATCAAGTACCGCTGCTTTCTTTAAAAGCCCCTGGACATTAGCACCGTACTTGCCGACAATATTAATAAAATACCTTCGGGCTTCCCCTGTCCACTCCTGCTCCAATACGTCCTGTGCTTTTCCTGCTGCATCATAGGTGCAGCCCTGTGACAATGCACCGAATCTGCCAAATCCGTCCGCTGAAAATAAAATCTTATCGGCTTCATCATATTCAACCATGACTTCCGGCCAGTGTACCATTGGTGCCATCACAAAATGCAGCGTATGTCTGCCAAGCTTTAAAGTATCGCCTTCCTTGACTTCTAATATAGAAAGTTCTTCTGTATCCAGCTCAAAAAACTGTGGCAGCATAGCTACTGTTTTTGCATTTGCCACAACAACCGTTTCCGGATACTTTACCAGAAATTTCCGGATATTTCCGGCATGGTCCGGCTCTAAATGCGAAACAACCAGATAATCCGGCGCTTTTCCACCCAATGCTTCTTCCAGATTATCAAACCACGCATCTGTCGCCCGGTTATCCACCGTATCCATTACTGCAATTTTGCTGTCCTTAATCACATAGGAATTGTATGTCACCCCGTCCGGTATCCGGTACTGGCTCTCAAACAAATCCAATGTCGTATCGTTTACACCTACATAAAAAACATCTTCTGAAATCTTCCAAACTGCCATGCCAATCCTCCTTGTTTTTACGAAGTAAAAATCCATGTGAGCTTGCTCACATTGCTCCTTAGCGAGGAGAGAATTTTACCTCCTTGTTTTTGCTTTTTTACTTTTTTTGTCATTATAAATCTTTTTTGTGTTAAAAACAAGAACGTTTCCTATTTTTATTAAATTTAAAAGAAAAACTTTACAGATATTTTATACATGAAGCCGTCATCTGATTCAAAAAACACCGCAGAAAAGTTTATCCTCTTCTGCGGTGTCACTCAATTTATTCTTTATATTATAGTAGTTTTACAGCTTAGTCATCTGCGCCCTGTAAAGCATCGTAGCCTGTTTCTCCGGTACGAACCTTTACGACATCTTCCACATCGTATACGAAAATCTTACCGTCACCGATATGTCCGGTGTAGAGTGCCTTCCTTGCTGCATCAATAACATCTGCAACAGGAACTTTTGAAACAACCATTTCGACCTGAATCTTAGGAAGAAGCTGCATATCAACTTCAACACCTCTGTAGTATTCCGGTGCGCCTTTCTGTGTACCACAGCCGAGTACCTGTGTCACTGTCATACCTGTTACGCCGATGTCGTTCATTGCCTTCTTTAACTTTTCAAACTTAGACTGCTTTGCAAGGATTTCAACCTTTGTAATCTTATTTTCCTTTTCAGGAGAAGTCTTTACAACTGCTGGTACGGCATTTTCCATCTTTTCAGAACCGAAAACTTCGATTTCATCATCAGATGCGATTGTTAAATCATTTGCTGCAAATTCAAATCCTGAGTACGCACTTGCAAGACCATGTTCTGCGTAATCCAGACCCTTGATTTCAATATCTGCCGGTACTCTTAAACCGATTGTGTGCTTTAATACTTCAAATACGATAATCATTGTTACGCCAACCCATGCGCAGACTGTAACAACACCTAAAAGCTGGATACCGAGCTGCTTAAATCCGCCGCCGTAGAAAAGACCTGCTCCAACACCGTTCTGACCTGTTGAGAAAAGTCCGACACAGATTGTTCCGAGTAAACCATTTGCAAAATGAACGCCGACTGCACCAACCGGGTCATCAACCTTACATACTTTATCAATAAATTCGATTACCAATACAACTGCGATACCTGCGATGATACCTTCAATGGCTGCACCGTACATATCAATACAGTCTGTACTTGCTGTTACGATAACAAGACCTGCTAATGTACCGTTTAATGACATGGATACATCCGGCTTCTTATAACGGATCCATGTAAATAACATGGTTGTTACGGTTGCTACGGCTGCTGCCATATTTGTTGTAGAGAATACTGAACCTGCAAGCGCACCCATTGTCATTTCTGAACCATCGGCTGCATTTGTCAGACCTTCCATTGCTACGGTTGAACCACCGTTAAATCCAAACCAGCAGAACCACAGGATAAACACACCAAGTGCTGCCATTGTCAGATTGTGTCCAAGAATTGCTCTTGGCTTTCCATTCTTATCGTACTTACCGATACGAGGTCCTAATACTGCGGCACCAATCAGAGCTGCCATACCGCCTACCATATGTACTGCACAGGAACCTGCGAAATCGTGGAAGCCTAATTCTGATAACCAGCCGCCGCCCCATATCCAGTGACCAGATACCGGATAAACAATCAGTGAAATAATTGCACTGTAAATGCAGTATGCTTTGAAATCTGTTCTTTCTGCCATTGCTCCGGATACGATTGTTGCTGCTGTTGCACAGAACACTGTCTGGAAAATGAAGAATGCGTAAAATGGAACACCGTCCGGTGTTACTGCTGAGTAATCACCTCGTGTAAATAAATCAATTCCACCAAATATTGCGCTGGATGATCCAAACATAATACCAAAACCGATAATCCAGAAAATCGGAGTACCGATACAAAAGTCCATTAAGTTCTTCATAATAATGTTACCGGCATTTTTTGCTCTTGTAAGACCGGATTCAAGTATGCAGAAACCTGCCTGCATAAAGAATACCAGTGCGGCGCCTACCAGCACCCATACTGTATTAACTGCTGAAAAGTCCATAACCATTTCCTCCCTTAATTCCATCTTCTTTGTCATGTCTTCTGGTCAGGTGGATCCGAGCCTGTCCGGATTATTGAAGCTGCAATCCTTTTTCCGTACCGAAAATTTCTGTTTTTTGAAATTTTACCCATATACGAAAAAAGACGTGTAACCGATTATTCCTAATCTGTTACACGCCTTTGTGCATCGCTGTTCAATTTATGTTGCTTATTATACCGCCTTTATTTTATAATTATTGAAAAAATCGGACATTTTCTCTTGATTTTTTTAATTTTTGTTTTATTATTTTTTTATACACCACCTATTTTTAAGTTTTTGCGGATATTTACTTGCTTTCCGTACTGCGGGACAGGATTCCCCACTACGGCGGCAAAGCAAATTTTATAAATCCGTTTTTACAAATTAATTTTACAGATTGGAGTTTTTCACATGCACACCGGATACACACTCATTCAGCCTTACGTATTTTTAACCTTAAACAGCCTGCTTACCAACGAGCATCTGCTTTCTTCTCCGGCGGATTTATTCTGCTATGAATTCAGCGGCGATGTTTCTTTAAAATTTGTTGCATCACCATATACAGAATTGATTATCGGACAGCGCTCTGACGGCAGCTGCCGCATTTTTTGTATCCGCACCGCTGATGAACCGTTGATACTAAAACTCTCCGGATTTTCATACTGCTTTGGCGTGCGGTTTGATGAAAGTCTGTATTACCGGCTTCCGGGACATCCGTTTCCTTTTCCGGCTGACCTGCTCCAGACCATTTCCATGTCTGATTCTGATATCTTTTCAGGTACGGTTTCTTTTTCCGAGCGGATACAGCGTTTTCTTTCCGCATTAAACAAAACCGGAAAAACACCAGCCTGCCCGCCCGCCGCCACACTCATCCATCAGAGCATCAAAAAAGCTGACGGCGATATCACCGTCAGCGAACTGGCTGCGCGTACCGGCTATTCCTGTCGCCATATCAGCCGCATTTTTACGGAATATTTCGGATACAGCCCGAAAACCTTTTGCCGGCTGTTACGCTTTCACCATACTCTTTATGAAATTTTTCAGGACCCGCATCGCAATAACTCCGAATTTATCACGCAAATCGGCTATTCCGACCAGGCACATTTTCAGCGGGAATTCAAAACATTTATGGGCGAAACACCGCGCCGGTTCGGCCGCCGGTTAATCCAGCAGAAATTCTGACATTACAACGTTGCTGACTTCCCTGCCCCGCTTTGTAAGAAAAATTCTGTCGTTTTCACGCACCAGCAGACCGAATTTCTGATTTTTTTCAAGCACCTGTGCATAAATATCATCTACTGTTTTTCCGAATTTTCCCAAAAAATCCGCCTCGGAAATGCCGCTGTTTTTGCGCAGTCCCAAAAAGAACATTTCTTCCATCTGCTCCGGTACGGAAAGTGTATGCTGTTCGGCGCGTACCGCCGCCAGTGCCCTACTTATGACTTCTTTCTTTTCTTCCAGCTCCGCCATAGTGTCTATATAAAGTGCAAGGCTGTCCGTATTGGTGTAGCGCTGTTCGCAAAGCAGGGATGCCGCGCCTGTCCCGAAGCCGAGATAATTTTTGCGTTCCCAGTAGGAAAGATTATGGCGGCATGCCTTTCCTTCTTTTGCAAAATTAGAGATTTCATACTGGTGGTAACCGTTATCCGCAAGCCGCAGACACGCCGTATCGTACATCTGACGTTCTGTATCTTCATCGGGCAGTGCCGGATACCGGTCTAAATGTTCGTAAAGTGCCGTGCCTTCTTCCAGTATCAGACTGTACATGCTGATATGCTCCGGCTTTAATGCAAGAACCGTATCCAGCGTGTGCAGAAAACTTTCAAATGTCTGACCAGGCAGTGCCGACATTAAATCAATATTGATATTGTCAAAGCCCGCCGCCCTTGCCGTTTCATAGCTTTTCACAAATTCTTCCATGGTATGAATCCGTCCCAGCATTTTTAATTCACGGTTATTGGCGGACTGTAACCCGAAACTGATCCGGTTTATGCCTGCCTGTCTGTACACTGCCGCTTTTTCTTCATCGAGCGTGCCGGGATTACATTCTATCGTAATTTCCGCATTTTCCGCAAACGGAAAGCTTTCCCGCAGGGTATCTGCCAGTGCTTTGACATGTCCCGGTGCGAGGATACTCGGCGTTCCGCCGCCAAAAAACACGGTATCCACCGTATACGGATTTTCCGAAAGCAGCTTCGCCGTCTGATAAATCTCCGTCTGCAAAGCCTTTACATATTCCGCCTGTGTTTTTTTATCTGCCGGTGCAGACAAAAAATCGCAGTACGCACACTTGCGCACACAGAACGGAATATGGATATAAATGCCGCCCCTTTTTTCGTTACTGTCTGTCTTTTTCATGCAGTTATCTTCTATTCCTCGTCTAATTTCAAAACGCTCATAAATGCCTTCTGCGGAATCTCTACGTTTCCGACCTGACGCATACGTTTCTTTCCTTCCTTCTGCTTTTCAAGCAGCTTCTTCTTACGTGAAATATCACCGCCATAACATTTTGCAAGGACATCTTTTCTCATTGCCTTTACGGTTTCTCTTGCGATAACACGGCTTCCGATAGCCGCCTGAATCGGAATTTCAAAGAGCTGTCTCGGAATTTCCTGCTTTAACTTTTCGCACATCTTTCTACCACGTTCTTCGGCATTGCCGGAAAAGACGATAAATGAAAGCGCATCGACTTCTTCTTTGTTAATCAGGATATCCAGCTTCACAAGAGAAGAACGCTCATAGCCTTTCATCTCATAATCAAAGGAAGCATATCCTCTGGAACGGGACTTTAAGGCATCAAAGAAATCATAAATAATTTCATTTAACGGCAGATCATACTTTAACAAGGCTCTGGTCTGCTCAATGTATTCCATGCCGTTGTAAATGCCGCGGCGCTCCTGACACAGTTTCATAATCGGTCCGACAAATTCTGTCGTTACCATGATTTCCGCAGAAACCATCGGTTCTTCCATATATTCAATTTCAGACGGATCCGGCATATTGGACGGATTCGTCAAATCAATAACCTCTCCGTTGGTCTTATGCACCTTATAGATAACACCCGGTGCCGTTGTTACTAAATCCAGATTGTATTCACGCTCCAGACGTTCCTGAATAATCTCTAAATGCAGTAATCCTAAAAATCCACAGCGGAAACCGAATCCCAGTGCAATCGAGGTTTCCGGCTCAAACTGTAAGGACGCATCATTTAACTGCAATTTTTCAAGTGCCTCTCTTAAATCCTGATACTTGGCGCCATCTGCCGGATACAGTCCGCAGTACACCATTGGATTGACCTTTTTATACCCCGGAAGCGGCTCGGCACACGGATTGTCATTGTCCGTTACCGTATCACCGACACGGGTATCCTTAACATTTTTAATGCTTGCCGTAATATAGCCTACCATACCGGCGGAGAGTTCTTCACATGGAATAAACTGACCCGCACCGAAATAACCGACCTCTACGACTTCTTCCACAGCGCCTGTCGCCATCATGCGGATTTTCGTTCCACGCTTTACCTTTCCTTCTTTAATCCGGCAGAAAATAATAACACCCTTATAAGAATCATACAAAGAGTCAAAAATCAATGCCTGTAACGGCGCATTTTCATCGCCTGTCGGCGCCGGAATCTTTGTAACAATCTGCTCTAACACTTCTTCAATATTAATACCGTTTTTCGCTGAAATCAGCGGTGCATCCTGTGCTTCAATACCGATAACGTCTTCAATTTCATCAATAACACGCTGCGGCTCTGCACTCGGCAGGTCAATTTTATTAATAACCGGGAAAACGTCCAAATCGTGATCTAATGCCAGATAGACATTTGCAAGGGTCTGCGCCTCAATCCCCTGTGCCGCATCTACGACAAGAATCGCTCCGTCACAGGCAGCAAGCGCTCTGGACACCTCGTAGTTAAAATCCACATGTCCCGGTGTGTCAATAAGGTTGAAAATGTATTCTTCCCCATCATTTGCCTTGTATACAATACGCACGGTCTGCGCTTTAATCGTAATACCGCGTTCTCTTTCCAAATCCATGTTATCGAGTACCTGCTCCTGCATTTCCCTGCTGGTGAGCAGTCCCGTCTTTTCGATAATACGGTCTGCCAGTGTTGACTTACCGTGGTCAATATGTGCTATAATACAAAAATTTCTAATATTTTTCTGATTGATTTTCGCCATTTTTACTCTCACTTATCATTTTATTTCCGGCTGTTTAAATACTCCATAATCCCGTCTGAAATCGCAGACGCCGTTTCTTCCGACTTCTCGGTAATCAGCCGGTTGTCATTTGCATTGGACATAAAGCCCAGTTCCACAAGGCAGCTTACACAGCGGGTGTTGAGGTTGAGCCTGTAATCTTCCTCTGAATCCGTCATCGAACCGCCCTTGACACCGCGGCTTTTAATACCTGCTATGGCATCTAAACGCGTTGTAATCGCCTCTGCCAGAAATACATCATCTTCCGGCAGTTCATGATGAATCCACGTTTCAACTCCGTTTATGGATGGATCATCCTCATAAAGATTTCTATGGATAGATACTAAAACATCACACGAAGCATTATTACATATTTCGACCCTTTCATCAAGTCCCAGATAGGTATCAGCATCTCTTGTCATCAAAACTTTCACACCCACACTCTCTAAATGTCTTTTTACCAGTCTGGCAATAAGCAGTGTTTCATCTTTTTCATAAGCGCCTGCATAATCTGCTCCACAGTCACTGCCGCCGTGGCCGGCATCAATGCACACCAGCGGACGGTCATCGGCTTCTTCCTCGTAATACGCTTCATAATATGCCGCCTGTGCCTGCTTTTTTTGTTCTGCCACACCGCTGACCGCTTTTCCGGCAAAAGCCACTGCACAGACTGCACAAATCACACCGGACACCACTACAGCCGGTCTTTTCAGCCTGTACCTTTTTCTTTTTTTTATTTTTTTCATCCCAATACCCCTTTTTCCTCTGTTTTTATTTTCCATGGATTTACGGCAAAAGTCAATCACTTTCTGATAGTTTCATTATCTTCAGAATGCACATGGATAAAAAGCCTGCCATAACCTTCTGATTTTAAAAAATCATTCTGCATGACAGGCTCTCTATATCTATTTACGAATTTTTTACCAGTTCTTTCTTCAGTCTTTTCATTATTTTTTTCTCAAGCCGGGAAATGTAAGACTGCGAAATTCCCAAAAGGTCAGCGACCTCTTTCTGTGTCTTTTCCTCCCCGTCCATGGAACTGAGTCCATACCGCAAATCGACAATAATCCGCTCCCTCTCGGATAATTTACCGATTGCTTTATTTAACATGCTTTTTTCCACTTCTTCTTCTAAATCACGGTAAATAATGTCTTCTTCCGTACCTAAAATATCCGATAACAGCAGTTCATTGCCGTCCCAGTCTACGTTGAGCGGTTCGTCAATGGATACTTCCGCCTTGGTCTTGCTGTTTCTGCGCAGATACATCAGAATTTCATTTTCAATGCACCGTGAAGCATATGTTGCCAGTTTGATATTTTTTTCAGGATTGTAAGAGTTGATTGCCTTAATCAATCCGATTGTTCCAATCGAAATTAAATCCTCCACGCCTACACCCGTATTATCAAATTTTTTCGCAATGTATACCACCAGTCTTAAATTGTGTTCAATCAGCTGTGACTTTGCAAACTGGTCATTCCCCGTTCCCAGTCCCGCAATTGCCCTTGCTTCTTCTTCTGCTCCCAGCGGCGCAGGCAGCACATCACTTCCCCCGATATAATGTACGTCTCCCTGCTTTAACATCATCATGTTTTTAAATGTCGGAACCATTTTAAACTGAAAACGATCCGGAACAGATACTTTGATTACCATAAAAACCTCCTCATTTACTTTCCTGTTTTACCCCTTTAAAAGCTGTGCATTCACAAGAAATTCATATTCTCCGTCTGATGAAAGTGTCTGCGCCGTCAATCCAATCAGCGCATCTTCCACCTGTATTTCTTTTTTGCCGTAGCATATGTACATGGTATCTGCCGTAATTACCTCAAGCATTCCGCTGTCACACCCCAGTGACCGGAACGGAATTACATGATACTTTACTTTCGTGCAATCATTTATTTCATGAAGAACTTCCAAAAAGCTGTCTTTCTGCGCGATACACACCGGTCTGTGAAACAGCGGATCCTGTAAAACATTTCCCGTATCCACAAACCCTTTTATATAAATCTTTCTCCCCCTTAAAACACAACATACACGACACAGTTTGTCGGAATACACTTTAATTCTTACCAGCTGCCTGTATAAAAGCAGCAAAAAGCCAAAGGATACTCCGAGAAATACCATCAGTTCCCTGTCACGCACAATTACCTGTCTGATAATATATCCTGCATATGTATAATAGTACAAAACGTGCATTACACCCCCCAGCATAAATGCAGCAGCATACAGCGCAAAAAATCCTTTTATCAGTTCCGCGAATGCAACATTCCCTGCACAGATTCTTACCATACCCATGCCAATACAAATATAGGTCACTATATTTGCGGCGAATTTGTATTCCTGCGGTACCAGACATACAATAATGGCTCCCATTGCTCCAAAAGTGGCGGAAAGTATCATCCGCAGATATGTGGCAGCATATCTGCACAGGCTGTTTACTACAGCAATCACAATGAAATCCATTATAAAGTTGATACAGAAGAATACATCCAGATAAATAACGATTGAATTATCACCTCCCAAAACGTATTATAGATTGTTTGCCCTGCGAATTTTGTCGTTTTTGCGTTAAAAGGAAAATATTTCAAAAAAATAAGAGATACCTTCAATTTTCATGAAAGTATCTCTCTGATTCACCAAATTTTATTATCGGTCTTTTTTCTGTAAAAATGTCGGGATATTAATACCCTTTTCCTTTACACTGCTTGTTACCGGTGCCGCAGGCTTTAAGCCCGGAAGCGGAGCAACCGGTGCTGCCGGTTTAACCGCAGATGCAGGCTTGTCCACTGACGCAGCCGGTGCACCTGAATATGTATAAGCCGGTTTTACTGCCGGTCTTGGAGCCTGTGCTGCCTTTGCGCCGAAGCCTGCCAGCGCATTGTTTACATTCGTATCTTCCAGACCTGTTGCAATAACGGTAATTGTTGCCGTATCCGTACAGCTTTCATCATACATTGCACCAAAAATAATATTGGCATTCTCACCTGCGAGTTCCTGAACATAGCTTGCAGCTTCATTGGCTTCAATCAAGCTGATATCGCCTGAAATGTTGATAATAACGTGTGAAGCACCTTCGATGGTTGTTTCAAGAAGCGGACTTGTAACTGCCTGCTTTACAGCTTCCACTGCCTTGTCATCACCTGTTGCCGTACCGATACCGATATGGGCAACACCCTTGTTAATCATAACGGTCTTGACATCGGCAAAATCCAGATTGATAAGACCCGGTACATTAATCAGATCCGTAATACCCTGCACTGCCTGCTGTAATACTTCATCTGCTTTCTTTAAAGCATCCGGCATCGTTGTTCTTCTGTCTACGATTTCAAGAAGCTTGTCATTCGGAATGACAATCAGTGTATCTACATTATCTTTTAATTTTTCAATTCCTGACAGCGCATTGGTCATACGCGTTCTGGCTTCAAACTTAAACGGCTTTGTAACAACACCGACCGTAAGGATTCCCAGTTCCTTGGAAATCTTTGCAACAACCGGAGCTGCACCGGTTCCTGTTCCGCCGCCCATACCACAGGTAACAAATACCATATCGGCACCTTTAATGGCCTGTGTCAGTTCTTCTACATTTTCCTCTGCTGCCTTTTCACCAATCTCAGGCTGGGCACCTGCACCCAGTCCCTTTGTCAGCTTTTCACCGATCTGAATGGCTGTCGGCGCTTTGCATAACTGCAATGCCTGACTATCTGTATTAATTCCAATAAATTCTACACCACTGATATTTTCATCTATCATTCTGTTGACCGCATTATTACCGGCGCCGCCAACACCGACAACGATAATCTTCGCTGCCGAATCTGCTTCGTTTGTCATAATCTCTAACAAGGGTACCTGCCTCCTAACATACTTTCGCATTTCTGCACTATGACTTATTCTATAATTTTTGTTGCAAAATAGCAATAGCTTTTTCTAATTTTCTTTCTTAAAAATAATAGAAGCAGTTGTTCCGTCATAATTTTCAAGATGAAGCGTTCCTTTCATTCCGGTAAGCTTTTCTGACACCTGTTTTAATGCATACAGCTTATCATTGCAGTCTGCGGCACTGCCAAGCATAACCTTTACATTCCCCATATAAAGACTGACATTATACGAAGAATCAAAATACACCTTTTTTACGCCCAGCTGGTATTTATCAAATGCCTGTGTCAGTTCCAGAATCTGTGAAAAGACCGCATCGTTACCGACCTCGAGTTTGGCATCCAGTACAATCGACTTAAAATCCAGTCCCGTAATCTGCGGTACATCTTCATAATTTTCCGAAGAACTCTCCACCACAATCCCGTCTTTATCAAAATACATATTACAGCCCATGTAGCTGATATAACCGACAATCGCTTTTTCATAAACTGCAACGTTCATTTTATTGGGCCATGTCACTTCCACATCATATTTCTGTATAAACGGAATATTTTTATTCTTTTTGCCAAACAGCGTATAAATCAGCGCATTGGGATGTTCTGTTCCAAAAATGCACTCTGTCATCTGCTGCTGCGTATAATGCTTATTGCCGGTATAAGTAATATCCGTTACCATAAAACCCGCATAAATGCCACCTCCTGCCAGCAGCAGCGCAATGACAATCCCCGCCAGTATCCATTTTAATTTTCTTTTATTGTTTTTTCTGCCTAACTGTTTTCCCATTCAATCTCTGCTCCAAGTCCTTTTAAATTTTCACATAAATCCATATACCCGCGCAAAATATAGTCTGCATCATGAATAACCGTTGTTTCCTGTGCTGCCAGTCCAGCTGTGATAAGTGCCGCCGTTCCTCTTAAATCTTCTCCGTATACTTCGCTTCCCTTCAGCGTTTCTACACCTTTTACAAGCACGCTGTCCCCGGACAGTGTAATATCCGCACCCATTTTTTTGAGCCATGGCACAGTCTTAAAACGGTTTTCAAAAATCTGTTCTTTTAAAATCAAAGTGCCCTCGCCCACACTTGCCACAGAAAGTACCATGGACTGCATATCCGTCGGAAAATCCGGGTAAGCACCGGTACATATCTTATGAAGATTCACCGGACGGTGATACATCTGCACCAGCATGGCTTCTCCCTCCATACGGATATCCATGCCCATTCCGGTAAATACATCTAAAAATCCGCGGCACAGTGACGGTGTCACACCCTGTAAGTAAACACTGCCACCACAGGCAGCTACCGCCGCCATATAGGTTCCGGCGACAATACGATCCGGCTTTGCAAAAAATTCTGCGGACTGTAAAACGCCTTTTCCACGTACCCGGATGCACTCTGTCCCTGCACCGGTAATCACTGCACCACACTTTTCAAGATAGGCGCACAGGCTTTCAATTTCCGGTTCCTTTGCCGCATTGTAAAGCACAGTCGTTCCACACTGTGCCGCTGCTGCCATCAGGGCATTCTCTGTTGCACCTACACTTGGAAAGCGCAGGGTGATTTCTGACGGGTGAAGTCCCGTTGTTTCCATTTCAATAAAATCTTCTGACACGCTCCATGATGCCCCAAGGCATTTGAGGGCATGCAGATGAATGTCTAACGGACGGCTTCCGATGCTGCACCCGCCCGGATAAGCAAGCCTTACTTTCCCGAAACGTGCCAGCACCGGTCCCATTAACACGGAAGATGCCCTGAGCTGCTTTGTATCCTCTGCTTTAATTTCCTCGTACTCTGCCATGCTTGTATCAATGACAAGGCATCCTTTTTTGAAATCCGTCTTACAGTGCAGATGGTTTAAAATCCCACACATTGCACGTACATCGGCAATATCCGGGCAGCCCCGTATTACCGTAACGCCCTCATTCATCAGGGATGCCGCCATCACCGGAAGCACTGCATTTTTCGCACCGTGGATACATACACTGCCAAACAGCCGTTTTCCGCCATTTATTACGATTTTTCCCAAAATAAAAACCCCCGGAGAAGCTATATTTTATTATATTCGCCAGACTCCGGGAGGTTGCTATCTTTCTAACCGTATTTTACTTGAAATATTTAAGACAATCCCCATTTCCAGCAGCAAGAAGAAACTTGCCGTACCGCCGTAGCTGATAAACGGCAGTGAAACACCGGTATTCGGGATAAAGTTGGTTACAACGGCAATATTTAATACCACCTGTACCGCTACATGGGCAAATACCCCTGCTGCCAGCATTGTACCGAATAAGTCTGGTGCATTCTGCGCAATGTGGATAATCCGCCACAGCATTAGTGCAAATACCAAAATAATGCACATTGCCCCGAACAGTCCGAGTTCTTCACAGATAATGGAAAATATCATATCGTTTTGTGATTCCGGGATAAAACCCAGCTTTTGCAGACTCTTTCCGAGTCCTTTTCCAAACAGTCCGCCCGAACCGATTGCATAAAGTCCCTGCACGGTCTGGTAGCCGATTCCACTGGAGTAATTTTCCGGCTGAATCCACATGAGCAGACGGTTCATACGAAAGTTTTCTGTCATGCCCTGATGCGCAATGCCGAGCAGCCAGTTATATAACGCTGCCACACCGCCCGCGCCAAGTCCTGCGAGTACCACGAAAAATTTGTATTTCGGATACGCCACAAAAATCATGACAAAAGCGATTGCCAGAATAATCAACGCACTACTCATATTGCTGGAAATCACCATAATCAGGATTGCTTCAAGTCCTGCAATCAGTACAAATAAAAAGAAATTATACCACAGGCTTTTAATCTTTGACCCTGCCGCACATACTGCCGCAGACAGCATAATAATCACGGCCGTCTTTGACACATCCGCAGGCTGCACGCCAATCGGACCGAAACGAATCCAGCGCGTTGCACCGTTGGCAGTTTTACCAAACGGAATCAGCGCCAAAATCAATAACAGCGACAGTGCAAAAAACGCCGGTGCGATTTTCCTTAAAACATGGTAGTCTAACCGGTACATAATATACATCATAATAAAGCCCAGCACATCAAAAATCAGCTGTTTTTTAAAATAGTACTCCGAACTGCCGTATTCCATCTGTGCCGTGTAAGAACTGGTACTGTAAATCATCACTAGTCCGAATCCAACAATAAATATAATGACAAATAAAAGGCTATAATCAAAATACCTTTTATTGGACATCTTTTTTACCTTTCTTGCCATACCTCACCTCATTTCTGCAGGCATTTTAATGCCGGAAGAACCGCGAGCCAAATTCTATTTGGCTCTGCGATAAAAAATTACTTTGTGACGCCTGCGGCACAAAGTGATATGCGAAAATCTTTGATTTATGGATTTTCGCATTCTCCTCATTTCCGCAGGCATTTTACCTTTAAAGGGCATTTACATATTCTTTAAACAGTCTGCCGCGCTGTTCATAGTTATCAAACATTCCCCAGCTTGCACATGCCGGTGAAAGCAGTACGGCATCGCCGTCTTTGGCATTTTCCGCACAGATATCCACAACTTCTTTTAAGGACTCTGCCTTAATGATATTGGTAAAGCCGTACTTTTTAGCCGTTGCTTCAATTTTGTCACTGGTCTGTCCGATTAATACCAGAAGCTTGACACGGTCTTTAAATGCTTTGACATATAAATCAAATTCTGAGCCTTTATCATATCCGCCGCCGATTAAAACCGTCGGTCTTGTCATCGCTTCAATCGCCTTGACTGCCGCCTCCGGGTTGGTTCCCTTGGAATCATTGTAATAGCGCACGCCTTTTTTTTCTGTTACAAATTCAATCCGGTGTTCCACTGCCTTAAACTGCTTAATCTGTTCTACAATAATTTCATCCGGGATACCGGCTGCCTTTGTAATGCAGACTGCCGCCATGACATTTTCATAATTGTGTGCGCCAATCAGATTCATGTCGTGGACATTCAGCAGTTCCTGCGACCGGATGCCGTCTGTATAGCAGATCATATCGCCTTCCATATAAGCGCCTCTGTCCGGCTTTGTAAATCTTGAAAACCACACAACCTTTGCTGTTGTATGCTCCCCGAACTCCCGCAGGTAATCATCGTCAAAATTCAGTACGCACACCTCTGCCCCCTTCTGGTTCATCGCAATCTTTTCCTTTGTCTGCACATAGCAGTCCATCGTATAATGGCGGTTTAAATGATCCGGCGTAATATTTAAAATGGCACTCACAAGCGGGTGGAATTCATGCACGGTTTCCAGCTGGAAGCTGCTGATTTCCGCCACGGTATAAGAATCTTTGTTACTTTTTAAAACCTCTGTTGTATAGGGATTGCCGATATTACCGACTACGAAAGTATCCTTATGATATGCTCCTACAATCTGTCCTACAAGGGCTGTTGTCGTTGTCTTCCCATTTGTTCCGGTGATTGCAAGGACTTTTCCTTTATCGAATGCATAAGCCAGCTCTACTTCGCCCCATACCGGCACGCCTGCCGCTTCAAATGCTTTTACAACCGGGCTGTCAATCGGCACACCCGGACTGATAACCAGTAAATCCGAACTGTCCGTTAATTCTTTTGTCAGCTCTCCCAGAACAATCTCTGCTTTGTATGTACCTAATTTTTTTTCAATATCTTCTATCTTTAACTTTTCGTTTCCGTCATACAGCACAACTTCTGCACCGACTGCATTCAGCAGTCCCACTGCACCGATTCCACTGATTCCGGTTCCTACTACTGTCACTTTTTTACCCGAAAATTCCATCTTTTTCTCCTTTTTCCCTGCATTTTGCAATTAAATTTTATTTTACTATCAATTCGGGTATATTTCAAGGTATGGAAGGATATTTTCAAAAAGTTCCCGGATCACGGGTGCTGCGATTGTACCACCGTAATATACGCCATGCGGTTCATCAATCAGGCACATGGCAATCACCCGCGGATTTTCAACACTTGAAAAACCGACAAAGGAAGCGATGTATTTTCCCGAACCACGCGGCAGTTTTTGGGAGGTTGCCGTTTTCCCGCCAATGGAAAAGCCTTCAATGTACGCATTTTTTCCGCCGCCATCCTCTACAACCTGACGTAAAATGTCTTTCATGGTATTGCTCGTTTCCTCTGTAATGGCATCGGTTACGGTTTCATAACAGAATTCCTGTACGGTTTCTCCGTCTGCGCCCGCCGCCTTTACCGCAAAATGTGGTGTCACCAGTTTGCCGCCGTTGACAATTGCCGCCGCCGCACGCAGCATGATAACCGGTGTAATCTGAAACGACTGCCCGAAAGACATTGTTGCCAGCTCTACTTCTCCCACATTTTCAATTTTATGGATAATTGTCGAAGCTTCGCCCGGCAGATCAATTCCAGTCTTTCCTAGAATACCCAGCTTGCTTAAATACTCATAAAACCGTTCATTACCAACCCGCCGTCCCCACTCAATAAATGCAGGATTACAGCTGTTTATGTATGATTCCTTCCGTCTGTTATATACTTGTCTTTATACGTTTCTCTATATCTGCCCGTCTGTTTTCTTTGTCTGTTTATCCTGCTGTATTCCTGTACTTACATCCTCCCAACAGCCTCCATTTTTGCCCATGCTGACATACCGGATTCTGCCCTGCTGTTTTAATTCTTTTAACTTTTGCAGGATATTTCCCTGGGAATACCCTGTATATTCTGCAATTTCCGCTGTGGTCAGCCGATTTTGGCTTAAAAAAAGCTGTTCTATCTTTTGAATACTCTCCTGCCTTTTTTTCATTTTGGCATGGATATGACGGTAAGGCATCATCCGGCACGCTCCTGTCCGGTAGCAGACACACAGGCGGTTATCGGGATAAACGGTTATTTCAGATAGCGTGTTTTGTACCACCGCCTGACGGACGGCTTCCTGACCTTCTTCTGAATACAGATACTGACGGATAGCAAAAAGCCGCTGCCCGGGCTTTGCCGTATCGTTTCGTTTTTCCTGCTCTGTCATCTGATTTATCTGCTGTGCCAGCATTTCCGATGCCAGTTTATAATCACTGTCACTCACAATCCCGTCCATATACTTTTGAAGCAGGTTCTTTTTCTTTTCCCGTAACCGCCCATATTCTATGCAAAAGTCTTTACTGCACGGGTTCTTTTTTAAAACTTTTTCCAGCAATAAAAGGCCGTTTTCCGTCTGCGTTTTTATGCTTTCCATATCTTCTTTTTGAAACTGCTCCCACAAAAGCGGTTCCAGTTCTTTCTCATAAACTGTGATATTTTTACAGACTGTGCCATCCGGATTTTTCTCAAGCTGTCTGCCGCACATCCAATACACATTTCCTGCACTTCCTGTTCTTTTGCAGTACGCACATCCACATTTTCCGCAGACGATTTTAAGGCAGTGCTGCGGCAGCGGGCTTCTTTCTTTTTGTTCTTTTGCCTGACTTTTGCTTTTCCGGGCATTTAACGCATCATTTGCCGCCTGCCACAGCTTTTCGCTCACGATTGCAGGGATTCTGTTTTCATGATAAATCCACTGCTCCTTTGGCAGGCAGCACTGTTTTTTTAATTCAAAATCATAATGCGTTTTATGCATTACAGCTGTTCCCTTATACAGTGGATTCTGAATCAGACGTCTTACGGTCACATCACTGACCGCACCGTTTTTGCGGTTTCTCATGCCCATCGCATACAATTCCTTTGCAATTTTCCTGCCGCCTGCACCGCCTGCGGACATCGCATAGATTCTGCGGATATAGACGGCTTCCGTTTCTTCTATTCTATAACCGTCTTTTTCTTTTCTGTAGCCGTAAACATTATTGTTGACGGTTAGTTTCCCGTCTATTTTCTTTTGCCGCCTTTTATGGGCATTATTAACCTTCTGGCTTAATTCTCTGGAATACTGCTCTGCAATGAGCGCTTTGATACCGGAAAGAAACGCATCCTGCGGCTCATAAAACTTTCTTTCCAGATACAGATACAGTCTGACACGATGTGCTGTAATGTGCTGAATAAATTCATGCCAGTCCCCGGCGTTGCGCATCAGACGGTCAATTGACTTAATTACAATGCAGTCAATCCGCTCCTGCTGCACATCCGCCATAAGACTGGCATATTGCGTTCTTTTTTTCGTTGTTGTTCCGCTTTCCTGTTCAATGTACTGACAGCAGATTACTCCGCCTAATGCCTGTACGATTTCCACAGACTCTGCCGCCTGTGTTTCAATGGCACGGTTTTGTGCCTCCTCTGTTGTAGAACACCGGTTGTAAATGGCACAACGCATTCCAGACAATACTTTTTCCTCACTCATTGTCTGCACCGCTTTCGATGTACTGCACTGCCATAAACCACTCCTCATACGTAATATACTGCTTTTCTAAGAGCAGCTGCATAATGGCTTTTTCATTTTCCTGATTCATCCGGATTTCCATGCCTGTATAGACTTACTATATTCTACGCAGGCAGAATCCCGATTATGAATGACGGTGCTGAACCGGCTTTGTATTTGCCGTTATCGGAAGAATCATATAGTCATTTGCCTGTAAATACTCGATAATTTCCGGCAATGCTTCCACCGTTGTTGTCTTTGCACCGGCATCGTGCATCAGTACCACATATTCTTCACGGCTTCCGATTTCAGACAGGACATTCTGTACAATGGTATCCTTATCCACACATTTTGCACTGGCATCCCCTGAACTGACATTCCAGTCAAAGTATACAAATCCCTGTTCATTCAAAAAGTTGATACAGTCTGAAATATCGCAGTTGGCTACTTTATTGCTTGAACCGCCCGGAAATCTGTAAAACCACGTTGTCACACCGGTCTGCTCATATAACCACTGCTGCATGTCTAAAACATCTTCTTTAAAGCTGTCAATAGATGCATACACCTGTGAATACTCATGAGAAACCGAGTGAATTGCCAGCGTATTGCCGCTTGAAACAATCCGTTTTAAGCTTTCTTCATTTTCTTCTCCCGGACTGCAGATTGTAAAAAATGTTGCTTTGACACCATACTGGTCCAGAATATCTAAAATTCTGGTTGTATTCGGACTTGGACCGTCATCAAATGTCAGATACACTTTTTTGCATCCCGGATATTCTCCTTCACCGTCTGTCTGCGGTGCTGCCGCCGTTGTCGTCTGCACTTCGGACAGTGTTGCCTCCTGTGTTGTTTCTTCCTCAGCTGTCGTTGTTTCTTCTTCGCTTAACTTCTCTTCGGCAGCCGTTGTTTCTTCCACGGCTGCAGATACTTTCTGGGTATGTTTTTTAGAAGCTGCATGAACGGATACGGACACCAGCAATACAATCAGTACTAATACGGATACTGCAAGAATTACCGGTTTCTTTTTTAATCTCACTTTTTGTCCATGCAGACGAAGTTCTGGTCTTTTCACTCTTTTCATTTTTAAGTTCCCTCTTTCATTTTCTGGCTATAGACAGTATAATACGAAAATTTAAAAATACAAGACACAATTTCACTTTTTTCGACAAATTTCTTCCCCCGGACTTTATTTTATTTTTCCGGACAGAAACGCTCCTGTTCATGACAGTTTCCGTAAAGGTCTGTGTACCATGACCCGTTGTTTTATGACAACGGATTGTTCTATCCCCGACCTTTGTATTGCCGCCGCACGTATAGGAATCACTTAAATGTGCCACACCGGTTTCAAGTGCCGCCGTTGCCGTTACCATTTTAAAGACCGAGCCGGGTTCGTAGGTATCATTAATGCAGAAATTCCGCCACATCATATTGAGTAAATCCATTTTTGATTTGCTGCTGTCTTCTTCCGTTATCTCTATATTTAATTCATACGGTGTATTTAAATTATATTCCGGTGCATTAACCATCGCTAGCAGTTCACCATTCTGCGGATTCATCACGATAATTGATACACGCTTTGCCCCTTTTGCTTCTAATGTGCGGTCTGCAAGCTGCTCCGCATAAGCCTGGATATTGTAATCCAGACTGGTGTATAAATCACTGCCTGCAACCGGTTCTTTTCTGCTTTCTTCCGCCCCTTCCAGTTCAATGCCCCACGCATCCGTCAGTGTCAGAATCTGACCGCTGTTACCGGAAAGCAGGGCATCATATTTTGCTTCCAGTCCTAAAATGCCCTGATTGTCACTGCCTGTAAAGCCAAGTACTCTTGATGCCAGCGTTTCATACGGATAGTAGCGCTTATAATCTTCATCGACCTTGACACCCGCCATATTGTATTCCCGGATTTTATCCCCGGTTTCTTTGGAAACATTGGTCTGAATCCGCTCAATAGACGATACTTTTTCCACGCGCTTACGTACCTGTGCTTCATCCAGTCCCAATTCAGATGTCAGCATATGAATTACCGCTTCGGCATCCTGTATCTGGCTGTGAATAACGGAAATCGTACAGACTGTTTTATTATCGGCCAGCACAATGCCATTGGTATCTAATATTCTTCCGCGGGATGCCTTAATCACACGTTCCCGCTCATGCAGTTCTTCAGCTCTTGAAAGATAATACTGTGCCTGAAAAATCATGACATAGCCCAGTCTGCCAATCAGCAGCAGCATTGCCAGAAACACACAGGCTCCACAAATCATCAGTTTTTTCCGGTGTCTTGTATGCAGCCTGCCCATTGGGTCGTTTTTGCGCTCATCAATAATCTGCCAGCGCTTATCGTCCCTGTAACGTTCCTTCTGTCTGCGTATTCTTTGGGTTTCGCTTTCATTTTCCCACGGTTTCCACATAAAAATAACTCCGGATAAACGTTATTACATCTTATTAACGTCTGCCCGGAGTTATACTTTTTTATGGTGTTGCTGATGTACTATCCTGCACATTGGTATTCGGAACGGTAATGCCGACTGTATTTTCATCTTCACTGTCTGCTGCATCCACCGGCTCTGCCTCTGCATCTTTGAAAATATTCATGTACGGAAGCAGTTCCTCTAAAATATCATGGCTTAAAATCAGCGTATCTGAAGTAGTTCCACTCGTTCCCGTTGTTCCGTCCGGTTCATCAATCAATACATAAACCATCACCTGCGGATTATCCACCGGTGCGAAGCCGATGAAAGATACAATCCATTTTAAATCCTCTCGTTTGCCCTTCTGCGCCGTACCGGTCTTACCACCTATTGAATAACCGGTAACACCTGCTTTTTTTGCAAGTCCGTCATCAACCGTGGATTTTAAATACTTACGCAGCAGCTGCGATGTTGAAGCCGTTACTGTCTGACGCACCAGTGTTGGTTCAAAGGTCTTTACAACTTCACCCGTATCTTTTTCAATGCGCTTTACAATATGCGGCTGGTAGTAATTTCCACCATTAATTAAAGAAGAAAAGGCTGCCCCCATCTGAATCATGGTTACATTGATATTCTGTCCGAATGCATTGGTTGCAACGTCTGTTTCTGACATATCGCTCTTTTTTATAATACCGTTTTCCTCTGACGGAAGATCGATTCCTGTCTTACTGCCAAAACCAAACAGTCTCTGGTACTGGGCGAATTTCACACCGCCAAGGCGTGCGGCAATATCCATCATTGCAGGGTTACAGGACTGCATCAGCGCCTGCTCCAGTGTAATATCCCCATGCTTGCCGGTTTTATTATATACATGACAGCGGATGGTATAACCTCCGATTTCTTCATAACCGTTACAGTAAAAGACATCCCCGTCATATGTTACGCCCTCTTCCAGTCCCGAAGCGACGGTGAACGGCTTAAAGGTCGAACCCGGTTCAAAGGTTTCTGAAACACAGTAATTTCTCCAGATTTTATACAACGAATTTGTCATGTCTTCATCGGACATCGTTGCCAGCTGTTCCTGGGAATACGAACTTTCAAGACTTCTTGGATTGTTCAGGTCAAAATACGGATAACTCGCCATGCCGAGCACTTCTCCGTTGTTCGGATTCATTACCAGTACCGCTGTTGCACTGGACGGCTTTTCTTCATTATATGCCGCAATGTGTTTTTCAATAATCCGCTGTACATTATAGTCAATGGTTGTCACAATATTGTTGCCGTCTACGGCATCTTTGGTTGTTTCCTGCACATCAAGATTATCATTGACATAACTGTAGGATACGCCGTCTGTTCCTGAAAGTTCATCATCATAATAGCTTTCCAGTCCCAGTTCACCGCCGTTTGCCGCACTTGCAAAACCAACAACATCACATGCCATAGTTGAAAATGGATATTTTCTGACATAGGAATTTTCAAACCACACACCCTTGATATTCGGATTATTTTTTGTATCTGCAACAAGTGCCTTAAAATCAGCAATCTCATCCGAAGTCAGTCCCATCGCCAGACGCTCGTACTGGGAATCTTTCTTCACTGCCAATGTCTGTTCCAATTCCTGGCGGTTTAATCCAAAACACTGTACCAGCGCATTTAAGGTCGGTTCTTTATACTTCTCATCGGAAAGCACCAGCTTCGGATCTAATATAAGGTTGTACACTCTTTCGCTGTACGCAAGGATATTTCCATTCGAGGTCAGAATCTGTCCCCGCTTATACGGAATTGTTGTTGACGTATACGTCTGATGGTCTAACACAGCTTTGGAATATGCATCACCGTGATTATAATTAATCCATGCGATTCTTCCTGCTAAAACTGCCAGTGCTGCCATAACACACAAAAAAGCAATGCCGGCTTTTTTGTGTACTTTTTTGAGCATTGCTTTTTTTCTTCTGTATTTATTTCGTTTTGCACGTTCCTGACTACTTTCTACCATTTATGTATCTCCAATGTATCTTTTTAGTCTGCATTCGGAATATTCTGATACTGCTTTACATATTCACTCTCGCCTGCTGCGTAACGGATAACCTGTCCTTTTGCCGGATAAACCATTCCCAGTTCATTGACAGCTGTATCATAAATTGCATCATAGTCGATATCGGCTTCTGCCTGTGCTTCACGTTCATCATTCTGTGACGTCAGGGTATTTAACTGCATTTCCAGATCAGATACTGCGGCTGCATTGGTCTTTACCTCAGACTGTAAATTCAGATACTGGTAGCACAGTCCGAACATCACAGCTACCACTGCCGTTACTGCCACTGTATAAAGAAAGTTCATCTTATTGGCACGTCGTATCTTTCTTTGCTGTTCCCGTTTTCTTTTTCGTTCTTCCTCAAGCTGTTCAATACTTGTCGGATCATTGGAATAAGGTTCTGCTACCTGCAGTTTTCTTACCGTATTTCCCTGAACATAACCGGTTCTTTTTTCATACTTTATGGTGTTTCCATAACTTTTGCGCGCCATTTACTTTCCTCCCTGCTGACTTTTTTTACGTTTGTAAAACGTTACACACTTTTAAGCTTATCTCCTGCGTTCAAACACACGCAGCTTTGCGCTTTTTGCTCTTTTATTTTCTTCAAGCTCTTCTTCTGACGGAAGAATTGGCTTTCTTGTAATTACTTTTCCCTTAGATTTTTTCCCACATACGCACACCGGGAAATCCGGTGGGCAGGTACATGGATTTTCATTATTTTTAAACTGCACCTTTACAATCCGGTCTTCTAACGAATGGAATGTAATAATGCAGAAACGTCCTTTGTCATTTAAATGTTCAATCATGCTGTCAATTGAATTATTCAATACGTCCAGTTCATGATTCAGTTCAATCCGTATCGCCTGAAATGTCTTCTTAGACGGATGTCCTCCAACAGCCCTGCATTTCATTGGAATCGCCGCCTTGATAATTTCATTTAACTCAAATGTAGTTTCTATCGGCTTTTCGCTTCTTGCTGCCACAATATGCTTTGCGATATTCTTTGCAAATTTATCTTCACCATAATCCCGGATAATGCGGTAAAGTTCCATTTCGCTGTATTCATTCAAAATATCTTTTGCCGTCATCTGCTGCCGTCTGTCCATACGCATGTCAAGCGGTGCATCCGTCTTATAGGTAAATCCTCTTTCTGCGGTATCTAACTGGTAAGAAGACACGCCTAAATCCAAAAGAATCCCATCGACTCTTTCAATTCCTAAGTCCTTCAATACCATATCCATATTACAATAATTATTCCGTACAATGGTGACTCTGTCTGCAAACGGCTTTAACCGTTCACCGGCTGCTGCAATTGCCGCCTCATCCTGATCAATGCCGATGAGTCTTCCTTTGGATGAAAGCCTGCTGGCAATTTCATAAGAATGTCCGCCACCGCCCAGCGTTCCGTCCACGTAGATTCCATCCGGTCTGATATTTAAATTGTCAATCGTTTCCTGCAATAATACAGACTTGTGTTTAAATTCCATGTTTTTCTCCATTTTCAAAACGCATCTTTTTACGGGCAGTCTAAATAGAAAATCCTAAACTCTCCATATTCTCTGCCACTTCATCCATATCGTCATCATAGCTGTCAATACATTCCTGCCAGCGTTCTTTACTCCAGATTTCCACGCGGTTGGCAACCCCGACCATCACAACTTCTTTTTCAAGTCCCGCAAATTCACGAAGAACCTGCGGCAGAAGAATTCTTCCCTGTTTATCAACTTCACAGGATGCCGCTCCTGCAAGGAAAAAACGTGCAAACTGTCTGGAGTTTTTATTGGTCAGCGGCAGCGACTGAAGCTTTTCTTCAAATGCCTGCCATGCATCCGGCGGGTAAACAAAAAGACAACCGTCTAATCCCTTGGTTACAACAAAATTGTCCCCTAAGGCATCGCGGAACTTTGCAGGAACAATGACTCGTCCCTTGCCATCAATTGTATGGTTGTATTCACCCATAAACATGATTGTCGTTCCTCCGTCTACCACTTTTTACCATTTGCCGCCACTTTCCACCACTTTAGAGTCAATTCTATACTTATTTGTGGAAAAATACAAGTGTTTTTTTAGAATTTAACGCATTAAATTCACAGTTTTTCCGCCTGTCTGAAAGTTATCCACCGGATTTGACATCTTCCGCGTATTCTGCACCCTGATGACTGCTTTTTTGTTGTACCTGCCTATTGGAAAGATTTCATTTTTTTCTAAAGTTGGCACTACCATGTTGAATTCAATGCTTTTTTATAGTAAAATATACGGTTGTATCTGACATTTTTAAAAATCAGGGGAAATCCCCATAAAAACAAAGGAGATAGAGATTTTATGAAACTCGGTATTGTAGGTTTGCCAAATGTCGGCAAAAGTACGCTTTTTAACTCATTAACAAAAGCTGGCGCTGAATCTGCCAACTACCCGTTCTGCACCATTGACCCGAATGTAGGTGTCGTTGCCGTTCCGGATGAACGTTTAAACAAGCTTGCAGCATTATACAATTCTGCAAAGATTACCCCTGCCGTCATCGAATTCGTTGATATCGCAGGGCTTGTAAAGGGGGCTTCTAAGGGTGAAGGTCTTGGAAATCAGTTCCTTGCCAATATCCGTGAAGTTGATGCCATTGTTCACGTTGTCAGATGTTTTGAAGATTCCAATATTGTCCATGTAGACGGTTCTATCGACCCGCTCCGTGATATTGAAACGATTAATCTGGAGTTAATCTTTTCAGATATCGAAATTCTGGAAAGACGTCTTGCAAAACAGAAAAAAGCAGCTTACAACAATAAAGAAATTTTAAAAGAATGTGATTTAATTGAGCGTCTGATTGCTTTCCTTGAAGCCGGAAATCTGGCTAAGAATTTTGAACTGGAAGACGATGATGAAGCAGCACTCATGAAAGAATATAACTTATTAACAGCAAAACCGGTCATCTTTGCTGCCAATGTTACAGAAGATGATTTACCGGATGACGGTGCTTCCAACAAATATGTAGCTTCTGTACGTGAATTTGCAGCAAAGGAAAACTGCGAAGTTTTCGTTATCTGCGCGCAGATTGAACAGGAAATCTCCGAACTGGATGATGACGAAAAGAAAATGTTCTTAGAAGACTTAGGCATCAGTTCTTCCGGTCTTGATAAGCTGATTGCCGCAAGTTACCGTATCCTCGGTCTGATCAGTTACTTAACTGCCGGTGAAACCGAAACCCGTGCATGGACAATCGTTAAAGGTACGAAAGCGCCGCAGGCTGCCGGAAAAATCCACAGCGATTTTGAACGCGGCTTCATCCGTGCCGAAGTTGTCAACTATCAGGATTTATTGGACTGTGGTTCTTATACAGCTGCCAAGGAAAAAGGGCTTGTCGGTCTGGAAGGAAAAGAATATGTCGTAAAAGACGGCGATGTCATTTTGTTCCGCTTCAACGTATAAGCAAAAAAATATGCCTGTCAGATACCCGTGTTACTTGACGCATCTGACAGGCATATTTTTTGCATGAGGAGGGTGGCTGTTCGGGCATGGAGTGTATCCCCTTTACTTATTGGCAAATCTTCCCTCTATTGATTTGCCGGATTTTCCAGCATCCTCATACTCACCGGCAATTTCATATTCATTATAGTCGCAGAACGCTTTCATTTTTGTTTTCTGTGCATCCAGAGAATAACCATCTATCTGCATGGTTGTGGAAACACGGGTGTATAAATATACTTTGATTTTTTCTTTCTTCAATTTATATATCACCTCCAGGAAGTGCCGAAACCGCTGATAAATTGATACTGGCTAATGTATCCATCTGCCTGATTACCAATAAAGCAACATTTAAAAGATCTGCTTCACTGACATATGTATAAGCAATCTGTTCCGGTGTCAGCTCTGGTGGAATCAAATTTTCCTTCACCGCATCCGTGTGAATACGGTAGTTCACCTTTGATAAAGCCCTGTTCAAGTTCCAGTCCAATGAAAGTCGACTATTTTCATCTTGTTTTAACCTGCGGTAATCTTTCATAATATACAGTTGAAATTCCGGAGAAATCCATGTAGCAAATGCCATTGCAATATCGCTATGTGCATAAGTTCCTCCGCCATATCTGCCTGCTTTTGACACTATTCCAATAGCATTGGTCTGTTCAATCCATTTGGTTGGCGTCATAACAAACCTGTTTAATCCCGCCTCACTTCTAACCGCCTCGAATTGCATACGGTTAAAATCTGGATTATGAAGTTCTTCCCAAACAGCCAAAAACTCAACTGTATTTCTGTTTCGCATCCAGTTCTGAATGACAAATCTGGGATCATTATCATTTCTATATTTCGCAATATCTGTCAACGAAATATATTCATTTTCAAAATCTTTCGTGTAAATTCCAATATCAATTCCTTTTGCGTGAATAATTTCCCTAACTATTTTATTCGCCATCTCTATTCCTCCACCATATTCTCCATCTGTTCCAACTTCTGCAAAGCTTTCATATACGCCATGAGTCTTTTATATTGCTCATCTCCAAGGCTGTGAATCTGCTTTAAAATCTTAATATCCGACCTGGTTACTTCATAATTTGCATGTTCATCTTTATATTCAGGATCAATTCCATTTCCTGTCAAAAGCTGTTCGGGAGTAATCTCCAATGCATCACATATAGACAACAGGCAGTCCGCTTTGGGATTTGTCTTTTTCTTCTTCCAGTCACTAATATTACTTGTTGCAATCCCGGTCCTTTTTGAAAGTTCCAACTGGGTCATGTTCTTCTTTTCCATCATATAAAAAATTCTTTCACTGATAATCATCTTTCCCTCCATCAGCATTTCATCTATCCGTATTTTCATTTTTCAATTCCGTATTTACGGTTATAATATCATGCGACAACTTTTCTTTCAACAGATATTTTTGTATTTCTGAACTTTATTATATTCTTCTCTTTATATAGCTCCGTGTACAACTGTCTTATTCTTTCCCTACGAAGATAAAAATCCGGATCAGGCAAATTATCCAAACAATCGATATGCTAATAGTTCCCCCTTTTAATCACATATCATTATAAATCCATAATGTCATAAGTATCATATATGTATGAACTTGTAAATCGCTCCTTTTGCGACTTGTCTAGGTCATGCAGATTGTCCGTATATATAGGTGGGTGCGGTTACAATCTCGCTTTTCATTTCAAGAAATATCGTGTAACTACTTCTCAAAATTTTATATATTTTTTCCTCTATACAGGCGATTTTCATGGCTTTTCACTCTTAAAAGCATTAAAAAAGCACTTTCAGCTTTTTATAGCCAAAAGTGCAATTTATATACCTGCAAACTATCTATTCAAGTTACCATTCCATCATTTCTTTTATTGCAAAAGGTAATACATACAATCCATTACGAGGTGGTCTTGCCGTTAAAATTCTCTCGAATACCCTATGCTCCCAATCACCATATTTTATAGTGGACTCTACATCGTAATCTTTTTCACAATCCGCCTTATCACCATAATTTCTATATGACCAACATAACGATGGTCTTACTTTGTAAATCGAACAGCTATTTTCTTCATCTAAAAAAACACACGGCATTTTTAATTTAAAATACTTGTCTTGAATAACCTCTTCCTTTCTTGTAGTATTTATTACTTTATTGGTAATATTATTTTCCTCCAATATATGACATTGTTCTAAGACTTTCCTTTTCAGCTTTTCTCTTTCATCTTTAGAAAGGTTTTCTATATAAGGCTTTATTGCCAAACATTCCGACATAGATAATGCAATTAACTGTCTACAGCATGCCGAGCAACCTTTCTCACATGTGCATTTAACTTCAAATTCCTCTTCAATCAAATCAATTTGTTTTTCTACCTCTTCTATTTCTTTTGAAAGCCATTTTGAAAGTTTTAAAGGATTAGGTCTTTTAGGTATTTCCTGTTCAAATTTATAATCTTTTGCAGTCATACCCGACTTGAAAATAAGCCTATCTACAATCTCTTTTTCCATAATTATCTCTCCTCCTTGTATCTTATATAATTTTATTTCTTGACATGTCTACCACTACCAGTTCTATTCCGACACTCACAGGAATTTCTCTTTTTAACTCCTTTTCCAGTACATTTTCTGCATTTGGTGTAAATACAAAATGGTCGAAAAACTGCGTAAAATCAAGAATTTCTAGATATCTGTGCGACATAGCGACACGGCAACCTCCACATGATACGTTCCTGGAAACATGTCCACACAGCACCCACGCTCTACCTCGTAGCCGTAGGCCTGCAGCATCTCTAGGTCACGAGCGAGTGATGTCGGTTTACATGAAATATAGACCATGTGGTCAACACCATAGTCGATAATTTTCTTTAACGCCTTAGGGTGGATTCCGTCACGCGGAGGGTCAAGCACGATTAAGTCAGGACGTTCATTTATGTTATCAAGAGCCTTTAAGACATCTTCAGCGATGAATTCACAATTTGAAAGTCCGTTAAGTCTGGCATTTTCACGGGCGGCATCGACGGCCTCGGCAACAATTTCCACACCGATTACCTTCTTTGCCACAGGTGCAAGAATCTGGGCAATTGTACCTGTACCGCTGTAAAGGTCAAATACAATCTTATCTTTTGTCGTTCCGACATATTCCCTTGCCTTTGAATAAAGAACTTCTGCCCCGAGCGAGTTCGTCTGGAAAAATGAAAATGCAGAAATATTAAATGTAAGTCCTAGCAGCTCTTCCTGAATATAATCCTGTCCGAAAAGTATCTCTGTACGCTCATTTTTTACAACATCAGCAATACTGTCGTTATAAGTATGCAAAAGCCCGACAAATGTTCCGTCAAGCTGAAGATTTCGTAATTTTTCAGTGATTTCAGACATATCAAAATCAAGCTGGGTTGTTGTTACTATATCAACAAGAATCTGACCTGTTTTTACTGCTTTTCTCACAAGAAGATGTCTTAAATATCCCTCATGTGTCATCTTATGAAAATATGGCAGATTTTTCTCTTTAAAATAGCTGCATACACAATCAAGTATTCTGCTGAAATCGTTATCCACAATTTTACAACCGTTTACTGTGACAATATCATATGTACTGTTTCTTTTATGAAGTCCGAGTGCAAGTTCACCGCCTTTTACTTCATCGCCAAAAGTAAATTCCATCTTATTACGGTAGCTTTCATTAACGGGACTTCCGATTATTCCTTCAAATTCAAAATCACCTTTTACAGCTTCGTCAAGTATGCTTTTCACCTGACTTTCTTTCATCTTTAACTGCTCGCTATACTCCATGCTCTGATATACACAACCGCCACATTTTCCAAAATATTTACAGACTTTTCCCTCTTCATAACACTTTTTTTCAAGAGGTGAATTTTCGAGAACTTCAAGCAGTCTTCCTTCACATTTGTCTTTGCGTTTTTTGTTAACTGCAAATCTTACTTTCTGTCCCGGCACTGCATTTTTAACTATAACTCTTGTCTTCATGCCATCCTCATCAACCCACACATACCCTTTATTAGGAAAATCAATTTTCTCTACATATCCTTCACAAATATCGCCTTTTCTCACATATGCTCCTTCCAAGCCTGACAGCTTTAATCTCTATTTTCTCACGACCTGCATAATCCAACATTCTCAGCTTCTACAGGTACAAAATTTATCCGCTTCATACGTAAAATATGCCACCAGCCGAACAGACGCACGACCGGTGGCAACATTATACTTCCAATTGAATATGATAATTACTTATCTTCTTCTTCAAAGTCATCCTCGAAATCATCTTCAAAATCGTCATCATAATCATCATCAAAATCATCAAGATAATCTGGTGTAAAATATCTGTATACACCATATGCAATTGCTGCTATAGCAGCTACGGCACCGATTACTGCAAGAACAATAAGCACCCATTTACAGCACTTATTTTTTTCTTCCTCTTCTTCCTTCTTGTGGAGAAGTTCACCAAGCTTGCTGGCTGCAATTAATTCTTCAATCTTATCTTTATTCATAATATATGCCCCTTTCATTTATTTCTTCAATTTCATCATTTCAATTTTTTATAAAATCATTGTATCATAAAAAAAACGATTTTACTACTGTTTTTTTAATCGTGCAAAGCCTGCAAGCATCTTTTTTATGCCATACTCCTGAAACTCCACAGTTACCATGTAGTCTCTTGTTGCCGCATCGATTGAAAGCACTTTTCCTTTGCCGAATTTCACATGTGAGACCATGTCTCCCACATTATAACCAAGTCGTGACGAAAGACCTGAAGATGTCTGTCCTTGTGGTTGTGCACCAACACCCGTTTTTGCACTCGGATTATCAACATTTTTTGATATGTTTGAAACAGTTTTCCCTGACTTTTTCAAATCGAATATATCCATAGGAAATTCTTTACCAAAGCCTACTTTTTTATTCGTCGATGCAGAAGAAACATTTTTTACGGCATCACGCTGTACACCCGTAAAAGTTCTTCCCGCACTACTATAACCTGTTGATGTACTTCCGTAATTTGTAACATTTCCTCGTTTTGCATATCCTGTTTTTCCCGAAATACTCACACGGTTTGTATTATAGCTTGAATATGAAGTTGTATTGCCGCTTCCATATCTGCTTAATGCGTCTTTTGCACTCGCACGGAAATTAAATTTCGATGACTCTCCGGGCTCTGTCTCACCGCCAAAAGCAATCTTTGACTTATTATAACCTGTTGCCTGATTTTCAATATTTAAAAGTTCCTTTGGAATTTCATTGACAAAACGTGATACTTTATTCATCTGTGTTTCACCATGAACCATACGCTGTTTTGCACTACTTATGTTCAGTTCTTTCTGTGCACGCGTAATTCCCACATAACAAAGACGGCGTTCTTCTTCTACATCCGTCGGGTCATCGGATACGATTGTCATATAGCTCGGAAAAAGTCCATCCTCAAGTCCTGTCATGTATACAATAGGAAATTCCAAACCTTTTGCACTGTGGAGCGTCATAAGCATCACCTGATTGCCTGACTGGTCAAGATTATCAATATCAGCAATAAGTGCAACTTCAGACAAAAATCCGCTCAATGTAGGCTTAAAATGTTCATTGTCAGCAACCTGAACATCCTCTCTGCCACCTGCAACAGATGTCGGTTCCAAAGTATTATTTACTGAATCATCAAAATCATTTTGTGCATCTCCCACCTCGTAACTTACAATTTTATTGATAAATTCATCAATATTTTCCTGTCTGTTTTCTACTTCTTCTTTTGTTTCACTCTCAGACAGATATTCTATATATCCTGTGTCTCTTACAACCGACTCAGTAAGTTCCTGTATTGACATATATTCCTGTTTTGCCTTAAATCCCAGAATAAGTGTCACAAAATTTTCTATCTTATTAAGAGAGCGTCCGATGTCAGGAATCTGCGAAGCATTACACAAAGCATCCCAGAATGTACATCCGTTATAATCTGCAAAATTCTGTATACGTTCGAGTGTTGTTGCACCGATTCCACGCTTTGGGACATTAATAATACGATGTACTGCCTGTGCATCCATTCCATTATCAATTGTTTTAAGATATGCAAGTATATCCTTAATCTCTTTTCGCTGATAGAAATTAACACCACCATATATCCTGTACGGAACATTTCTTACAATAAGACGTTCCTCGAGAAGTCTTGACTGTGCATTTGTTCTGTAAAGGATAGCTATATCATTATAGTTCCATCCATCTCTTACCTTTGCACAGATTCCATTTACAACGCCTTCCGCTTCTTTATATGCATCTTCATAAAGACAGAAATTAATCTTTTCGCCTTCATTATTAGCTGTCCAGAGCGTCTTGTCTTTTCTACCAAGATTATTTTTAATAACACTGTTTGCCGCTTCAAGAATAGTCTTAGTTGAACGGTAATTCTGCTCAAGCTTTATTACTTTTGCAGAATCAAATGTATTTTCAAAATTAAGAATATTCTGGATATTGGCACCTCTGAACTTATATATTGACTGGTCATCATCACCGACAACACAGAGATTTCCATATTTTCCGGCAAGCATACTCACAAATTTAAACTGCACTGTATTTGTATCCTGATACTCATCCACCATGATATAGCGGAATCTTTCCTGATATGCAAACAAAATGTCGTCATTTTGTTTAAAAAGCTCGACAGTTTTAAATATCAAATCATCAAAATCAAGTGCATTATTCGTTTTGAGCGTTTTCTGGTATTCACGATAAACACCGGCGATTCTTTTTGCATTATAATCGTTGCCTGCATTTATCTCCATCTCATCAGGAGTGACAAGCTCGTCCTTTGCCCTTGAAATCGCACTCATGATTGTGCGTTCTTTAAGCATTTTTGTGTCAATGTTAAGTTTTTTGCACGCTTCTTTTATAACACTTTTCTGGTCATCCGTATCATATATTGTAAAATTAGTATCATAACCCAGACGGTCTATGTATCTTCTAAGAATTCTTACACATGTCGAATGAAATGTACTTACCCACACCTGGCTTCCGAGCGGTGTTATCTTTTCCACACGCTCTTTCATCTCAGCTGCAGCTTTATTTGTAAATGTAATTGCAAGTATATTATATGGTGCAACATCGCAGTCCTCAATAAGATAGGCAATCCTGTGCGTAAGCACGCGTGTTTTGCCGCTTCCGGCACCAGCTATTATAAGAAGCGGTCCTTCAGTTCTCTTGACTGCTCTTTTTTGCATATCATTTAAACCGTCTAAATTCATCTTACTTCTCCATATATTAAAAGTCAAAATAACTGCCACGAAGTCACGGAGTTCATCCTATGCAACGCGGCAGTTTTATAATTAATATAAATTAACCGATAAGTTTTTTACCACAGTTCGGGCAGAACTTGGCACCATTTACAGGTGTTCCGCACTCAGGACAGAACTTTGGTCCGTTACCTGTCTGTGCTGTTCCCGCCTGAGGCATGCCAGAAGCTGTATTAGCCTGATTCATATTATTCATCATCTGCTGACCGATTGCCATTCCCATCTGCATGCTCATCATATCACCCGCAATATTAGAACGTCCACCACCTTTTTCAAGTGAATCAGCCATAGCCATCTGTGAATACTTATTCATATCACCAACCATAGACTGTGAAGCAGCTTTAGTCTGCATCTTCTGAATCTCTTCAGGATATGAAAAGCTTGAAATCATGAAATCTGTTATTGTCAGACCAAGCTTACAAATCTGCATATCAAGGTCTTCCTTAATACCATTAGCTATCTCATATGCATTAGCCTGAAGATTGAACATATCTTTGCCTTCTTTACTTATCCACTTCATAAGAAGCTGATCAAGAACAGCAACTACACGTTCCTTAACATCATCAACTTTATAAATCTGCTTTACACCGGCAATCTTATCAATAAGTGCTACATAATCATCTACCTTGAATGTAAATGTTCCGAAAGCTCTTATAGGCATACCACCCGGTGTTGCTGCTGACTGTGTTGGTATTGATATAGGATTCTTAGTTCCCCATTTAACTGTGAATTCCTTAGTATTTACAAAAAGAACTTCCGCTCTCATTCCACTGTTAAATCCAAACTTAAATCCCTTTAATGTAGAAAGGAATGGTATGATATCTGATTCAATATCAAAACTTCCTTCTTCTTTAAATATTCCTTCTATAACGCCATTATACATAAAAATGGCATCCTGACCCGGTCTTATGATTAAGCGGCTTCCCTTTTTAATCTCGCGGTTAGTCCATTTCCAAAAAATAATGTCATCTCTGTACTCTTCCCACTCAACGACGTTGGCCAGCTGTTTACCAAATAAACCCATTATTTTACTCCTTTAACTTATAAAAATTATAAGCCCATCTTAGCCTTTAAAGCTGCAAGTTCATCATCAACAGCAGCATTATTTGGTGCTTCATCGTACTTTGCTGCAAGATTATCAATATTGGTATCTTCCTGTGAAGAATTGAGTTCTGCCATTGCATTAGCCTCATCAAGCATCTTGTTTGCCTTTGCTTCCATTCTTGTAAATGCTTCCATGCTGTTATTAGCACCTGTTACGCTTGTGCCAACTTTATTAATTCTCTCTTGAGCTTTTGCGGCCTTAACTGTAGCTTTAATTGCTGCTCTTCTTGCCTCAAGATTATCAATATCTTTTACAAGCTTATCATGCATCTGGCGCATCTTTGATGCATTATCTGCTGCCACATTGTATGCCTGCTGAAGTGCTGTCTGAGTTGTAACAAGCTGCTGCTTCTTCTCAAGAAAACTTCTTGCATCAGCTTCATTGCCTGCTGTAAGTGCCTTCTCAGCATATGACTGCATCTTATTAATCTGCTCTGTACACTCGTCAAGTTCTCTCTTTGCTCTTGTCTCTTCTGCCATAACAGAAGCAGTTTCAGCCTTTACCTTGCCAAGATCGCTCTCTAAATTTCTCATGTACTGATCAATCATCTTTTCAGGATCCTCACACTTATCAAGAAGTGCATTGATATTAGATGCCATAATGTCCTTAAATCTTGTTAAAATACCCATAAAATCCTCCTCTGCAAAAGCCCCACATTTACACAATGGATTTTGCTAAAAATATTTTTTATCATCGGCATTTTGCCGTGCTATGAGATAATTATATAATATATGTACTTAATTGTCACGCTATTTATTCAAGATTTAATTTTCTGTCCAAAATATAAATACTTATAAAATTATATACTATTATTAAAATCACAGATATTATGCCTGCCATTATAAAAGTGCCCTTTACAAAATCAATTGTTGCGGCATCTGACTGCGGCATCTGCATAACCTCCATAAAATTACCTCCATACATAATAATACAGAGAATTACAAGTCCTATAAGCGAAAGAATCTGTCCGACAAAATAAAGAATTATATACCACACAAAAGCCATAATTCCTTTACTTGAATATGACAGGCTTCCCAGGTCAAGGCATACATAAAATGTGCTCAATGCCGAAATTATCGAAATAATAATATATAACACTGTAATTGCAACAACAGTCCCTGTTATACCTGATATAACCATCCCTGTTGCAGTTCCGTCTGTCTCTGCCGACATGAACATTTTAAGTTTTTTTATCCATGAATATTTTAAATCACCTGTGATAAATCCTATTGACAGCATCAAAACAATGAAATCTGCAGCAAACCATATTATTGAAGCAATCATTTTACTAAAATGAAGGCTGGCTGCAGATACAGGAAGTGTGTGCATGAGATAACCTTCATCCTTTAAAAGATTATTCCTGTATCTTAATATTGACATTACAAGTGTAATAATAAACATCACAATAAGTGCAATAACAGCTCCTGCAACAGCAAATCTGTAAATTGTTGAAAACACAGGATTGCCACCCATAGCTGTATTTATCTTATATGCACCAAATGTAACAATACTTAAAATCATAACAACAATATATATACCGGCATACATAAACCCTTGACTTTTCATCTCATATTTTATAAGTTTACCTAACATGCGAATACCTCCCTGAATAACGAATCAATACTCATATTTTTTTCTTCCCTGATAACATCAACATCCTTATGAAAAACTATTTCTCCATTTTTTATAAAAACAACATCATCCAGAACTTTCTCAACATCACTTATAAGATGCGTTGTAATAATAACACTTGCATTTTCGTTATAATTTGTAAGAATAGTCTTTAAAATATAATCTCTTGCCGCCGGGTCAACGCCACCCATAGGCTCATCTAAAAGATACACCTCTGCTTCCCTGCTCATAACAAGAACAAGCTGCACTTTCTCCCTTGTTCCTTTTGAAAGCTGTTTAATTTTTGAATTCTTTGAAATATTAAGGCTTTCAAGCATCTGTTCAGCCCTGTCTCTTCTGAAATCTTCATAAAAATCCTCAAAAAAGTTAATTGTATCTTTTACTCTCATATTTGGTGAAAAATATGTACGTTCCGGAAGGTATGAAACAATCTTTTTGGTCTCAATTCCTATACTCTTTCCGCTTATTGTCACTTCACCATCATTTTTATTTAAAATACCGGCAAGTATTTTTATAAGAGTTGTCTTTCCACTTCCATTCGGTCCAAGAATTCCTATTATTCTTCCTCTTTCGAGTGACAAATCAAGTTCTTTTATAACCGGAATTTTTCCATAACTTTTTTTAAGTCCCTTACATTCTACTAATACATCCATAAAAATCTCCTTATTTCCCTGTAAGATTTAACATCCTGTTCGTTATCTTATTTACTGCCTGATATATAATCTGCAAGAATCTTTACTACTTCATCTTTTTCATAACCAAGGCTTTTCATATTTTCAATAAAGGCGTCCGCATATTGTTTTGTAAGTTCTTTTTGAAGCTGCTGCGACTTATCAGCCTGTTTGCTCACATAACGTCCGGAAGTTCTTATTGAGTAAAGATAACCTTCATTTTCAAGCTGTGACAGTGCTTTCTGCATTGTATTCGGATTAACTCCGGCTGTTACTGCCAGCTCCCTGACAGCCGGAAGTTTCTCATCTGCCTGAAGTTCACCAGTTGCAATACACTTTTTTATCTGTTCAATTATCTGTAGATAAATAGGTGTATTCTCATCAAAGTTCCATTCCAAATAATCACCTCTTATTTTGTATTATTGTATTACTCATATAGTACAATAATACAGTTTTATTTTTTTGTCAATAAGATTTTTATATAACATTTTTTACTTTTGGATGTATATGCCTCTTGTCATATGGTTTTTAATACTATATAATAGAGTACAGACATAAACTTTAAGAAGAAACGAGGGTTACTATGGCTAACGATAACAAAGAGCTTGTATCATCAATGCTTCGCAAGATGACAAAGCTTAATTATATAAAGCCGGGCGATGTTCCCGGCATCAATCTTTACATGGATCAGGTTACAACTTTTATGGATGAACATTTAAGTGACAGTAAACGCCATGAAGATGACAAGATTCTTACTAAGACAATGATTAATAATTATACAAAAAACAATCTTCTTCCGCCTCCCGTCAAAAAAAAGTATTCAAGGGATCATCTTTATATTCTTGCTTTTATTTACTACCTGAAAAATCTTCTTTCAATAAGCGATATACAAAAGCTTATTAATCCGCTTACTGAAAATTGTTTTGATACAGACAAAACACCTGATATGGAAGATATATACAGAGAAGTATTTAACTTATGCAAATCACAAGCCGCAGCTCTCTCAAGAGATACACTTGAAAAAGCACGCATTGCCGGCAAGTCATTTGAATATGTTGAAGATGAAGAACAGCGTGATTTCCTTGAGTTATTCAGTCTTATATCACTTTTAAGTTTTGATGTTTATATGAAAAAAAATATGATTGAAACACTTATTGATGATTACTCTTCAAAGCATATCAAAGACAATAAATCTAATGAAAAAGATAATAAGAAATAAATATTTTTATCAGAATTTTATATTATAAAATCCCGGATGATTGTGCCGAGTCCATATACTAAATTATGGAAAATCATTTTATACAATCATCCGGGATTTTTATTTACACAATTATCATTTATTCTTCTGTTTCTTCCAGCATATTGAGTCTTTTAAATACTCGGTCATATCCATCGTTGCCATAATTAAGTGAACGATTTACCCTGCTTATTGTTGCAGTTGATGCTCCTGTCTTTTCTGCTATATCAAGATATGTCTTATGTTCCCTTAACATCTTTGCAACTTCAAATCTCTGAGCCAATGAGAGTAATTCATTGATTGTGCATACATCTTCAAAGAAATCAAAACACTCATCCTTATTTTCAAGACTGAGAACAGCCTCGAAAAGCTGCTCAACCGCCGGAGTTTTTAATTTACTGTTCATACACCTACCCCATTTCTGCGACTTTAACACAAAAGCCTTTTTAAATAACCATTTAATATTTTAACACAGTAAAGTTTGAAAGTAAATAGCCTGTAAATCATATTATTCTGTTCTTAATGCAACAACCGGATCTTTCTTTGCCGCCATCTTAGCCGGAATAAGTCCTGCTATTGTTGTAAGCAGCATGCTTATAATAACAAGAATCACTGCACCTGCAACAGGAAGCTGTGCCACATTAGAAATATCTGTTACATTTTTTATAACAGCATTAGCCGGTATACACAAAATCAATGTTATTATTATACCCATCGCCCCTGATACGAAACCTTCAATAAGAGTTTCTGCATTAAATACTCTTGATACATCCTTCTTTGATGCACCTATACTCCTTAAAACACCAATTTCTTTTGTTCTCTCTAGAACTGAAATGTATGTTATAATTCCAATCATTATTGATGAAACCACAAGGGAAATCGCTACAAATGCAATTAAAACCGAAGAAATTGCTGTAATAATAGTACTTACAGATGACATAAGGATTCCTACATAATCAGTATAATTTATTGTATCCTCATCTCTTCCATCAGCTGTTACTTCGTCATTATAATTCTTAATAAAATCCTGAAGTTTTTCTTTTGAATCAAAATCTTTAGCATATATATCAATCTCTGAAGGGTTATCTTCACTTGCTATGCCAAGTAATGATTTGTTATTTTCAAGTGTTGAAATTGATGTCTTATCATTATCAAATGACATTCCTGTAAATACATCTTTTTCAGGGTCTGCGAGCTGCTGTTTTACAATCTGTGTTTCATTTACTTTTTCAATTATATAAGGCATTAAATCCTTTGTATATGCAACACCACTGCTTACTGAAACACTTGCCGCGTCAGGATTTTTTCTTATAATTCCTGCAATCTTAACCTCTTCAGCATTATTCACAACTGTTGTCATATATTCATCATCATGTGATGCATCTTCCCATATTCCAAATGTATCATTATATCTGTACAAATCTGTAGGAAGAACAAGTTTGAACTTCTTGTCAAGGACTTCATCATATGTATACTGTGTTTCTTCTGTCTCATATGAATTTCCAGCCATAACATTCTTAAAAATTTTCTTTACTTCGGCCGGATCCTTAAATCCAAGTGAATACAATGTATAGTCATCTATCTCATTATTTTCATCTACCACAAGCATAACTTCGTTGTAATTATCTGCCCAGCTTCCGGCTATAAGATCATACTGTTCATCAAGCATCTGTCTGTTATCAAAAAGACGTGACCATACACTTGTATTCTGCATGCCCGCTGACATCATGCCGTCACCTGATACAGACATTCCATACATATTTTCCATAACAGAACTTGGATTAAGCTGTGTAACACCATCTGATGTATCAGTTGAATAAATGTATAACGGAACATCATAACTATATTGTATATCACTTATATAACCATCAACATCACTCTTATGATTTTCAAGATATGACTTAAATGCTTTAAGATTATTGCTGTTTACCTCAGCAACCATACTGTTTACCATATCAGTCATAATGTTATTACTGTAAATCTTATCCTTGTCATGATCAACATTTTTATCTTTATTACCCATCATATTCTCAATCATGCTGCTGACATCGACACTTTCTTTCTGAAGCTGTATAGGATAACTTGAAAGTGTATCTCTCTGCACGCGGTCAATATAATTCTGAATACCATTGGATATTGACAAGATAAGTGCAATACCTATAATTCCGATACTTCCAGCAAAAGCAGTAAGGATTGTCCTTGTCTTTTTTGTCATAAGATTATTAAGACTAAGGCTTAACGCTGTAAAAAATGACATAGATGTCTTCTTTTTCTTTGTTTTACCCGACTTTTTATCAGTTAAAGAATCCTTATCTGTCTTCGTTGTAATATTATCGTCTTCACCATTATATGGATTATTGTCATCCGTTATTGTTCCATCAAGAAGTCTTATTATTCTTGTTGAATACTGTGTTGCAAGTTCCGGATTGTGCGTTACCATTATTATAAGCCTGTCTTTTGAAATCTCTTTTAGCAAATCCATTATCTGGATACTTGTCTGTGTATCAAGTGCTCCTGTAGGTTCATCTGCAAGAAGTATATCCGGGTCATTGACAAGTGCTCTCGCTATTGCAACTCTCTGCATCTGTCCACCTGACATCTGATTCGGTTTCTTATGAATCTGCTCCTTGAGACCTACTTTTTCAAGTGCTTCTGTTGCACGCTGTCTTCTCTCGGCTTTTGACACACCAGACAATGTAAGTGCAAGTTCAACATTTGACAAAACTGTCTGATGCGGAATAAGATTGTAGCTTTGGAATACGAATCCAATAGAATTATTTCTGTATGCATCCCAATCCCTGTCTTTAAAATCTTTTGTCGATCTGCCATTAATCTTCAAATCACCGCTTGTGTACTTATCAAGTCCTCCTATTATATTAAGAAGAGTGGTCTTTCCACATCCTGATTGGCCCAATATTGAAACAAATTCACTGTCACGGAACTTCAAATCTATCCCTTTAAGAGCTTCAACCGATGTCGTCCCCGTAACATAAGTTTTTCTTATTCCATTTAACTCAAGCATAACATTTCCTTTCCCGAAGCGATGTATTTTTGCTTATATCTCATCCAAAAGCTGCTGTCTTGCATTATCTCTTAACATATTCTTATTGTAATAATAAAATTTATCACAACCATTCTCCTGTATAAATGATATACTGTAAAATCCTGCTGCCAGCTCAGTCACAAACAGAACCATCTCCGGTCCATGTCCAAACGCTTTCTCGGCAAAATCAAAAGCATTGTTTAATTCTAACATAATCTGTTGTGATAATGCCTCACGTTTATCTGAAAGTTTCATAAATTCTGATGAAATTATTGTAAACACATCTGTATGTTCACTGACACCTGCATTTTTTACTGCCAGTTCATAATCACCAATTTCACGTATTACAGCCGCATTAACAGCCTGTGCATCTTCATCCCACAGGCCTTTTTCTTTATCACGCAGATATGTGTTTCTCATATCTTTAACAACATCCGAAAATACAAGTGCTTCATTTTTCTGAAAAAACTTTAATTCATCAAAAAGTTTCTGTGCCGTCATTGTCATTCTGTAATACTTTTTAAATTCAGCATTTAATGCTCCCAGGACAAGACTCACTACACTTATTCTCTCATCAAATGGTGCTTTTGCCAGACGAGTATACACACTCTGTGCTGTATTTGCCAAAAGAATATCTTTGACATTGTAAGATTTTTCATATTTGTAATACAATGCAAGATAATTGGCAAAATCCATAGCAGTATCTTCATCCTGAAGATACTGTGAAATCACCTGCTCATCCACAGAAATTCCAAGCTTTTCATATGCCTTTATTATATCAGACAGATCTTCCCATCCTCTGGCTGTGACAAAACGCTTGCCTTCAACCGTAGTTTCTATCTTATAAAAGTTCTCCTGTCTTGCATCAAGATAAGAAAGAACTGCTGCATGTATGCCTTTTTTTCGTGCATAATTCTTCCAAATATCATAATCCGGCGTAACTTCTATATACTTGACACGGTCAAGTGTAACAACGTCAAAATCCCTGACTGAACGGTTATATTCCGGTGGATTCCCCGCTGCAACAATTATCCATCCATCCGGAACTTTCGTATTTCCAAACATCTTTGCCTGAAGAAACTGAAGCATAACAGGTGCAAGTGTCTCAGATACACAATTTATCTCATCTATAAATAAAATACCTTCTTTTATTCCTGTCTTCTCAATCTTATCATGCACAGATGCAATAATCTCACTCATTGTATATGATGTAACTGAATATTCATTTCCATCATATACCTTTTTATCAATAAAAGGCAAACCCATCGCACTCTGTCTTGTATGATGTGTCATAGTATATGCAGCAAGTGATATACCACATTCTCTTGCTGCCTGATCCATTATTGCAGTCTTACCAATTCCCGGAGGTCCGATAAGCAGTACCGGTCTTTGATGCACAGACGGAATAAGCGGATTCCCATCCTCATCTTTTGCAAGATATGCTTTTACTGTATTCTTTATTTCTTCCTTTGCTCTTTCAATATTCATGTTATTCCTCAACTTTCCATTCAACTCTTATTGCCCAGCCCGGCACAATTCTGTCTGCATCATACATTTCAGGAAAAACAAATGCAACATCATATGGTGGCTTATGTTCAGGATAAATTCCATATCCGTCCGTAAAATAAAGCACACCTTTAAGACTTTTGAGTTCTCCCATCTGTCTTAATTTTTCTATATAATTAAATGCCGGCCGGAAATCTGTTCCCCCAAAACCTTTTACAGCAAAATTATCCTTGAAACTTTCTGCCTGTTTCAAATCATTTATAACAATATCTTCCTGAACCTGATTATCACACTGTATAATATGCAGTCTGATTTTTTCAAAAAACAAATCTGATTCTGTAAGAATTCCCAAAGTTTCATTAATAAACTTCTGGACAAGCGTAAATGCACATGACCCTGATGTATCTATCACTATAACAAAATCCTTAATCCTGCTCTCTTCCCTGTATTCAAGTTCTTCTATAAGAGGCATATTACCATACACAGTCATTCCGTAATTATAAAATCCATAATCAAATGAATCCATATCCACATGCATACTTTCTCTTGTCACAGCAAATTTTCTCAAAAAATCACGATAAGATATTTCCTTGTGATTAACTGCTTTGAGCATCTTTAAAAGATTGCCTTTTGTATCTCCTCTACCCGAATCAAATGTCATTGCCGACTGCATCTTCTTCGCAGCATTCTCCCACTTTTCTTCCTGTTCATTATTATCTTCATCGGAGCTTCTGTTATCTTTATTGCTCTGATCTGCATACCAGTATGCATGGTCGTCAACTTCAAACTCCCCTGATGCAATCCACATCTGTGCCTGATTATTCATCTGCGTCTTTAATATATAAAATATATTAGCTGCACTAAGCACACGGCTTTTATCAAGAATCTCCTTATATATCTGCTGCCGCTTTGTATTCTCCGGCTTTATAACACAGCTTAATTCAATTCCATCAACAAGATATTCTGCACATATATCACATGACAGATTCCAAAGCTGTATATCGTATTCGTCTTTATACTTTTCTGCGTCATATATATGCCTGAACAGACAGTGCATTATCATATGTAAATACGCCCTGTTGACATCTGTCGGATTCTTTTTGTAATTTTCTATAAGAAGAACAGGATTATAATAAAGGAAGCTGCCGTCTGTCGCCACAAACCTGATACGCCTGTCCGCCTTATACCCAAGCATATTCAATGCAAGAAACATATAACGCATTCCAAGAAAAAGTTCCTGTTTTGCCATATCAAGAACCTTTATTCCCGTCTTTTCCCAATCTCTTTCTTCTTTGTTCTTAGTATTAATATTGTCTTCCACTTATCTTTCCTTAACTATAATAATAAAGTTGCCACTTTGTTTGTTGATAATATCAATATATCACTTTTAATATCATTTTGCATTGGATTCAAAATTCAAACTTTCTGTGAGAAGGTGCAAAATGCTGTTTCTGATATGCAAGAAGCTGCCCCAGCCCCTCCATATGAGAATTTTCTCTTGCAGTATCTATACATGACATACATGATTCACGGTCAAGTATTTCCATGGAAAATATAAGGTTTAAACCGTCATAATCTTCATTTTTCACCATATCATTCACTATCTCAATAATATTTTTATTAAGATAATCTTTATACTGCCGTTTTGCATCTTCAGATAATTTATATGGATACTTCAACCTGTAACATGCAATCTTATACGATGCATCTTTAACATCAATATACATTCCTGCCTGAAATAATCTGTCATACTGCATATAATTAACATCAGTACCGTCGACACATTCCCTGTACTGTATCCCTGAACCTTCCGTAATCTGATTAACAATTCTTGCCGGCGTATTTTCTTCATAATTATAAAGATAATATGGAAATACCAGCACGGCATCATCATCGTCGTAATGTATAGTCACCTTAACTTCATTATTTACTTCCGACAAAACACCTTTTAAACACTTGGTGTTCAGACCTGTTCCGATTATATTTATGTCATGAAGCCTGTAACAGTTTTTAAATGCACCATCACCAATATCCGTAACGGTATCATAAAGTGTTATTGATGCAAGATTCCTGCAATTGTAAAATGCATGTGCACCAATCGAAACGACTGTCTCCGGCAGTGTTATTTCAACAATTTCCCTATGCTCACTAAACGCAAATGCCCCAACTGAAACTATCTTCTTATTATCTATTTTTTCCGAAATTGTAATTTTTTCTTCTTCTCCTGAATATTGTTTTAAAACAGCTTCGTCCATATTCAAATCATCAAGTTCGTACATATCATTCCTCATATATTGTTTATTTTGTTAATAATAACACTTTAAAACGTCTCTTGCAATTTTATCCAATGGACTTTATAGTACGCTTATATTATAATTATGCTAATAAATGACATGATTTTTAAGGAGTTTTATTTTGGGATTTATTTTAAAAAGGCTTAAAAATTTTATAACATATAAAAAATATATATTAGCTGCCTGCACTTTGAGTCTGTCTCTTACAATTCCATATATTTCATATGCCACTACACAGGATAACCTTGACGATGCAAATCAGAAACTTGAGGAATTAAGGCAGCAGCAGGCGGATATCTCATCCGATATGTCAGACCTTGTCTCACAGATTGATGATATCAACAGGTCTCTTACTGAAATTGACGAAAAGATGCAGGATTTATCAGATAAAATTGACGACCTTTCTATGCAGAAAGAAGAACTTGACAAACAAAAAACCGAACAATACGCTGCAATGAAATTACGGATCCAATATATGTATGAACATGGCAGCCAGAATGCCCTTGATATCATTCTAAGTTCACAGGGACTTTCCGATTTTTTATCAAAATCAGAATATGTGACGCAATTGTCTTCATATGACCGAAGAATGCTTGAAAAAATGGAAAATATAATAACGCAGATAGCCGAAAACAGTGATGAACTTGAAAAAGATTATGCTTCTTTAGATAAATTAAAGTCTGAATCATCCAGACAGTCAGAACGACTTAATGCACTTCTTGATTCAAAACAACAGGAGCTTGCATCTAACAGTGATGATATTACAAAGTTTGAAGAACTTGCCCTCCAGTATGAACAACAGCTTGAAGAAGAGCGGATACGTGAAGCCGAGGAAGCTGCCAGACGTGAGCAGGAAAAAAATAACAGTTTAAATGCCGGGGGAAACAATTATCCCCATATAGATTATACTGCTTCTGACATTGATATGCTCGCAGCTATTATTGAATGTGAAGCCGGAAACCAGTCATATGAAGGAAAATGTGCTGTGGGAAGTGTCATTATAAACCGTGTACGCAATCCACGTTTTGCCAATACAATACAGGAAGTCATATTTGCTCCCGGACAATTTTCGCCGGTTGCAAGCGGACGTTTTGCAATAGTCCTTGCAAGAGGTGCAGATAGTGCATGCGTTGAAGCTGCAACAGCAGTCCTTAATGGTTATATTAACGTAGACTGCCTCTATTTCCACGCTTACCGCGGAAGCATTGATGATGATAAATTAATTATTGGCGACCATGTATTCTTCTAACATGCGGTCTATTTTTACTTTTATGGGGGACATTTCCCCCATTCTTTTTTGTGCATCTTCCATATTCTGTTCCATCTGTGACAATTTTTGTGAGTCTTTGCCAACAGCATATACATTTTTATAAAATGCCGCCTTATAATAATCCGCAACAGCCACACACTCTTTAAAATCCTGTGTTGCATTCTTTTTATTTTCTTCAAGTTTTAATGAATATTTCTGTGCATAATCAACAGCTTTTCCATACTCATCTTCACCATATAACTTCATCAGGAAATATGTTTTACTGTCAACATTAATATTATCACTGTTTTCTTTTATTGCTATTATCATGCAGGCATTAACCAGGACGAGAAGCACAATAATAATGTCCATTATTACAATTTTTTTCTTAATTTTCATGTAAGCTCCTCTCTATAAGACATCTGCTTATTGATGCCTGCGAATACTCTGCTATTTTATCTAAATCATCATCAATAACATGATAATACTGCTTTAAAAGATTCCCCATATCTTTTCTCATCTTATCAAGATATGATTTATTTTTATCTGATATTGTACTATTTTTATCGTTATATGCTGAAATCTGGGAGTAATAATAAAATTTTGAAAGATATTCACTTAAACCGGATATATCCTGCTCTTCAAGGTTATAATTATTATCCTGTTTATTCATAAATGACTGCGACCATGAATAATATCTTGCAGCCATAAGTACCGGATATTCTTCTGAAAATGAATTGTTATCCAATGCATCAATTGAATCACTATACTTAGATAAACCTACATAGTCACCATTATCAAGATAAGAATATATCTGTTCACTAATCTTAACTTTACTGCTGTCAATCTTTGATTTTTTTACTGCCTTATTAATCGGTTCAACCAAAAATGCTGATATGAACAATATAAGTAATACTGCCGGTATAACAGCAGACAGAGCAGTTTTAGAAGCAATTTTTTCACGTTTCTGTGTCTTTTTATAAACTTCTTTTTCTGTCCTGTTATATTCTTTATCAAAATTATTCATTGATGCTTTGTGGCTTTTTTCACTGGATTTCATTAATAATATTCCCTCTCATCTCATTTATCTGCTTTGAATAATTATTTTTGTCAATTGATATAATTGTAAAAATCACAGCTATTATAACTGCTATTACGGCAGCAGTAATTCCGGCAATTTTCAAGATTTCTTTTAAAATTATTTTTTTGTCAATATAAGCAAGGGATGCCAGTCTTTTTCTTATCTGCGACATTCTCTGCATATATATTTTTTCCTGACCGTAAAAATTGGCATTGCCACAATATGGACAGTTTGCAAGTTCTTCAGGATACTCTGCTGAACAATATTTACATGTTACTGTTTTTTTCATATCACTCATTTTATGTCTCCTTGCGAATCATGTCTGTTAATACTATCTTCAATCACTGTCTGTATCTGACTTCTGCTCATGTTTTTTATGTTTTCTGATTCTTCGTCATTAATATAAAAATACGTCTTTAATATCAGACACATATCATCATGGATTTCTCTTACCTTTGTGTCAGAATCTTCGCCATATGCCGGCTTTCCATATATATAGTGAAGATTATTGTAATCATAGAATTCCGCAAGGAGACTACAGGCATCCGACAATGCCCTATTCTTATCATAAATATTATCAGAAGCAAGATATTTTGCAATATAATCATTTACAAATATATAGATCTGTGCAGCCTCTATCTGTGGATGATATGAAAGAAATGGTCCGTCTGACCAGCCGGCGATTTCAAGATTATCACAATAATTATAAAATCCATAATAATCTTTGTAATTCCAATATCTGTCAAGCTTCTCCACTACTTTATCATAATTTTGTGCCGCCTTTTTTTGTTTCTTTGCAAATTCTTTGCCACTTACAGTCATATAAACGGCAAGCCCCAGAAAAACAGCCAGCAATATAATTATATATATTCCACGCACATATACTTTCGCAGTATATGACTGGCTCGTCATCACTCTGGCATCTGCTGCATCTGTTCTTTCCTGATATTTTTTCATATCAGCATTATATTTTTTTCCAAGTGGATTTTCTTTTCCACAATGCGGACATACTGAATCTGTCAAATTAACAATACCACCACAAAAGCGGCATTTCATTTCATCTCTCACCCAACTGCACTCCTGCATATTTTATTTTTCTTTTGCAGCATTAAACTCTTCTTTTATTTCTTCTAAAAGTCCCGGATTAGTAAGCACATCACTTATTGAATCCGCCATGATTTTAGCTGCATAAACAATTGCATCATGTGCCGCCTGTGATTTTCCGGCATCAAGATATTCCTGTGAATGTGGCTGTGCATCAGGCTGTGTAAAAGCAATTCTTATACATGAACCCGGCACTTCATACAGCACATTTCCAAAATCTGTTGAGCCTGTTTTCTCACGCGGAGGTGCAATTGCAGGTGCATTTTCATATGACGCATTTTCCATCAGAAGATTGTTTACCTTATGGCATACAACTTTACTCTTAAACGGAAGGTCCCTTTGAATTTCATAAGTTGTATCCGTCATAAGCGAAGCACCTTTGATTATATTATAAAACCGCTCAACAACTTCATCAAGATATTTTGTACTGTAAGATCGAAGTGTATATTCCGCAACCGTTAAATCCGGCACAACATTTGGTGGACCTCCTGCATTACGGATTGTATAATGCATGCGTGTATCATCTTTTACATGTTCACGAAGCATTTCTATTGCATGAAATGATAAAAGTGCCGCATCTAATGCACTTCTGCCCTGTTCAGGACTTATTGCGGCATGACTCTTTATGCCATGAAAAGTTACAACAAAATTCTCAAGTGCCATACATTTTTCATCTACAGAAGTATTAGGTGAGCCATGTGACATAAATGCAAGATCAAGTTCTTTCATATATCCTTTATCAAGCATAACTATCTTTCCACCAAGAGTTTCTTCTGCCGGAGTTCCATACACAACAATTGTGCATGGATACTCTGACATACATTCTTTTACTGCTATTGCTGCACCAATCCCTGCCGGTCCCTGAAGATGATGCCCACATGCATGTCCTATCTTTTCAAGTGCATCATATTCAACAAGGATTCCGATTACAGGACCTCCGCTTCCATTTCTCCATTCAGCACGAAACGCTGTAGGAAATCCCGTTCCTCTTTCCACCTCAAACCCTTCTTTTTCAAGATAGCTGCAAAGAAGTTCTGCGGATTGATATTCTTCGCCGCTCACTTCTGATAAATCAAATATTTTATCAGCCATTGCCGTAAGCTCATCGCGGCGGTTTTCTATTGATTTTCCAAGTTTTTGTTTTAAATTATTCATCATTTTTATTTCCATTTTAATATCCTATGATAAGTGCCCCAAGCATAAATAAACAGCCCAATGCAGTCCATATAAGGAAAAGCGGCATCATAAATTTGAGCCATTTGCTGTATGGAATCTTTGATACTGCAAGATATCCCATAAGTGATGATGACATTGGAAGCACAGAGTTAGAGAAACCATCTCCAAGCTGGAATGCAAGAACTGCTGTCTGGCGTGAAATTCCAACAAGATCTGATACGGGTACCATAAGAGGCATCGTTACTGCTGCCTGACCTGTTCCTGATACAATTACGCAATTGATAAGTGACTGGCATATAAACATGCCGACTGCTTTAATTGAACCCGGCATAACATTAACAATATTAACAATTCCATAGACAATTGTATCAAGAATTTTTGCATCACTTAATATAACTTCGACTGTACGTGCGATACCAATTATAAGACATCCAACAACAATACCTTTTGCTCCGTTGCCAAATTCCTTTGCAATCCTGCTTGGTCCATAACCACTTACAAGCCCACAGGCTATTCCCATAAAAATAAATAATCCCGACATTTCCTCAAAATACCAGCCTTTTTTAGAAAGTCCGTAAATAAGTATTCCAAATCCTGCTGCCATGATTACAAGAACTGCTATCTGGCTCTTTGATATACTGTCAGATACATCTTCAAATGTATATTCTGTATCTTCCTGAATTCCATATATAACACTCTTTTCAGGATTCGCTGCTACTTTTTTTGCATAAATAATTATATATGCACTTGTAGCGGCAAGAAGAATGACAAGGATAACTATTCTGTAAGCCATTCCAGAAAAAAGCGGAAGTTCTGCTATATCCTGTGCCACACCGACATTGAAAGGATTAAGTATACCCGCCGTAAAGCCTACTGCTGCACCAAGTGCAATCATCGCTGTTCCTGTAACTTTATCAAGTCCAAGAAATAAAGCAAGTGTTATTCCGATTGGCACAAATATCATTACTTCTGATGACATTCCCATTGTAAATCCAAATATTGAAAATAAAGTTAAAAATACAGGAATAACTGCATATTTATGTTTTGAAAATGTCTTTGAAAGTTTTTTACATAATGCTGTCAAGGCACCTGTTGATGTAATTACTTCAAAAGCACCTCCGATTATAAGCATAAATGTAATTGTTGATGCCGACTTTACAATTCCTGTGTATATAGCTGACGGAATTAATAAAGGATTGAGCGGGTTAGATGCAATTCTGTGATAACTGCCCGCCTCGACAAGTGTTTTTCCTGTTGCCGCATCTTTAAATCTTGTAAATTCACCTGCCGGTATGAGATACGTTGCTATTGCTGCAATAATGATAATTGCAACAAGAATTACAAACGTATGCGGCGTTTTCCATTTTTTCTTCTGCTTTTCTTCTGGCTGCATAATTTTTTCCTTCCTGATTATAAATAAATTCGACTAACATTTTATCAGTAACCGTAATGTTATTGACGATTGTCTTTTTATATTTTAATATAGTAAAAACCAAAAGTGAAATTATATGTTTTTATCGAAAGTATAAATTAAATTTATACTTTCACATGGAGAAATTTTTATGATTACAGAAAAGGATATGCAATATATACTTACTATAGCCAATTACGGAAATCTCACAAAAGCCGCTGATGCACTGTTTCTATCACAGCCGGCTTTAAGCATTCATTTGAAGCAGCTGGAAAACTCTCTCGGTCTGCAGCTTTTTGAGCGTAAGGGCCGGAAAATGATACTTACATATGCCGGCGAAGAATTTGTCAAATCAGCAAGAGAAATTACGATGAAATGCTTTGAACTTGAAGACAGGATGATTGACATCCGAAAAAATGTCGCAGTCAGGCTGCGTATCGGCTATATGGTACGTCAGGTAGAATCTCTTTTCCCAACTGTCATGACTAAATTTAACAAACTTTACCCTCAATCTGTTGTTTATGCAATAGATGGTCATCTTCCTGAGCTTGAAGAGCAGCTTATTGCCGGTGACATTGATATGTTTTTTGGATATAACAGTATAATTAACTCACGGCTTACATATGAAACGATTTACAATGACTGCCTTGTTGCAATTCTTCCCAAAAACCATCCTGCCGCATCAATGACCGTAAAAAAGGACACTTGTAGTTATCCATGGCTTGATTTGTCCTATGTAAAAAAAGAACGATTTATCTTACAGCACAGCAATCAAAGCATTCGCCAGCTTGAAGAAGATGCCCTTCTTTATGCAGATGTTCTTCCGGAACTTACTTATAAAATAAGCAGTATTGATGCCGGAGTCCGTCTTGCCGAACAGGGCTACGGAATTGCATTTACGTTAAACAGCTACCTTTCTTCCATGAAATTATCAGATAACTCTGCCATAATGCAGGTTGGTGACCCCAATCTTTTAATTCCATTCTCTGCCGCATATCGAAAAGAAGACTCCGCCCGCCGTGAAATTCACGAATGGATAAAACTTACCTGCGATATAACCAAAAATAAAACAATCACATCATTGTAGTTTTTTAAATTTTATGTTAAAATATGTCTGAATAAATAAAAGAAAGGGGCTATTATTATAATGAGTAATATAGCAGATAAGTTTGAAGAACTTGGAGTAATTCCAGTAGTAGTATTAAATGATTCAAAGGATGCTCTTCCATTAGCAAAGGCTTTAGTTGAAGGTGGTCTTCCATGTGCAGAAGTTACATTCCGTACAGAAGCTGCTGAGGAATCTATCCGTCTTATGCACGAAGCATATCCTGATATGGTACTCGCTGCTGGTACTGTACTTACAACAGAACAGGTTGACAGAGCTGTTGCAGCTGGTGCATCAGTTATCGTAAGCCCAGGTTTCGATCCTGAAGTTGTAGATTACTGTATCTCAAAGAATATTGGAATTGTTTAAGTTTCATATACCATATTATGTAGGACCACTTGGTGCGGCTGGTAAGAATGTGTGGGCAAAGAGACGCAAAGGAGAGGAAAAAGGCAGAATATATCCTTGGAATTTTGAAAAGAAAATTGATACGCAGGAAGCAGCAGAAGAGTTTATAAAAAGAATGGTCAGACATTGTTCGTATATAAAAGGGGAACATACTTTGCCTAAGCAGTCACTTCTATATGAGAAATTCACGGTATTGAATGAATTAAATAATCTTAAAATAAATGGAACAAAACCTGATGTTTTTGTTAAACAGGATATATATGAGAATTTATTTAAAACAGGTAAAAGGGTTACATTAGATAAATTAAAAAGCTATTTATACAATAATTCATTTATAGACTCAAAAGAAGTTATGATTACGGGAATTGATGGTGGATTTAATTCTTCATTAACATCAGTTGGAAAGTTTATAGGAATACTGGGAGAAGATTTATTTACAGATTCAAATCAGGCTATGGTAGAACAGATTATATTCTGGGGAACAATTTATGGCAGTGACAAAAAGTTTTTAAAGAACAGAATAGAAAAAGAGTATAAGGACAGATTAACACCAAAGCAGATTAAACGTATTCTGGGTTTCAAATTTAATGGATGGGGCAAGTTGTCTAAGCGTTTTTTAGAGCTTAAAGGTAGTTGTGAATGTGGTGAGTGTTCAATTATTCAGGCACTTTGGCAGACAAATCATAATCTTATGGAACTTATGTCTGACCAGTATGATTTTAAAACAAATCTGATGGAATTATCTGAGGAAACCATAAAACCACTTA
>ERZ773158.382-NODE-382-length-54951-cov-6.310970_pt1 | contig 54951 bp, 47 predicted proteins | sample MGYA00511918_ERZ773158 | MGnify/ENA primary metagenome ERZ773158 (study PRJEB29015, sample SAMEA2737876) | human gut metagenome | biome: human gut; feature: human-associated habitat; material: faeces | place: China | collected 2012 ...
TATCAATATACCTAATCATACCATGTGGAGCTGTTATAAAAGTTTCTATATACATATTCTTTTTTCTCACAAGACTTTTTTCTGCTGTATAATCATCACCATACTGAAAACACGTATCCACAGATATATCCTTCATATACACATTATCCTTCGATAAACATGCATAAAAGCAATATCCTTTTGTCTTAATATTAGTTAATCGTTGCAGATAATACTGATTAGTACCGTAATATCCCAAATCAACTGTTCCATACGTCAGATCTTTTTGCATATCCCCGTCAATTTCAAGATATTTAATATAATTTTCTCTTTCTTCCTTTGCTTCTTGCATTATCTTTTCTTTATAAGGCTGAATCCACTTTAATATGTTATGACTATCTCCAACTGCATTAATATGCATGTCATTGTATTGGGCGGTTGCATCTGTAACTGCTATTTCAAATCTTGATTTCATATAATCAGCAAATGTCCCTACATACGGAAATTCCACAACAGTCTTAAAATCCTCTTCATTTTCCATTGAAGCCATATATATTAACCTTCTCGATATTGGAAGATAACACCAGTCCTGCTTATAGCCATCATCAAGTAACTCCGATACAATCTTATAATCCTTTTCAAGGAAATACCCATCTCTTGCAAAGAATAATAACTTATCTATTCCGTCTTTTCTTGAATTGTAATACAACCATATAAGAAATTTTTCAAGTAACGGACCATAGATACAATATCCATAAATCTCACTGTCATCAAATGATACTTTACCATTCGTACTACATAATGCAAATGGACTATTAAACAGCTTTGCAATTACAATTCCAAGACATATGCTATCTGATACTGTATTAACATATGATGCTAATTCCGATAATGACGAATTCATAAGCATATCTTTTCCACTCATAACATAATATGAGTTTATGCCATATTTTGTTGAATTTTCAATATCTCCGATTTTATTATCTCCAATATGAATACATTTGGCATTTTTACCAACTACAGATGAATATTCTTTCCACAACGAACCCGATATCTTATCTTTCTTTTTCTCACATGATATCCATACATGTCTGTCATCAATAACACTTAATCCACATTTATCCAGCAGTCTCTTTATATCCTGCAATGTGTAATACATATCACTTATCAGATAAACTTCTTTTCCAGACTCTATACAATACTCATACAACTCAGCAATATCTTTTCTTGCAATACACAAGTCCATATCTGTTTTTTTCTCTAATTGCATAATATCCGATATATTCTTATCTGTAAGATCAATCTGTTTCTTTATCTTTTCATATATTTCATTAATAGTTGCAAAAGGTCCACATTTGGCTGCTACCTGTGCTCTTATGCCAGTGATATTACAATCTGATTTTAATTCTCCCTTAATCTTTTCCCCCAGCAACCTGAATACATCTTCCGGCGAAAATATTTTTCTCATAATTAATGTATCAAATATATCAAATGAAACTATATCCGCCTGATCTATCTTATCTTTTAATTCTTCGTATGAACTTTTCCAATACTCATTTTGTTCATAGCTTTTATCTTTATCAGACAAACACGCTAATCTTCCGTCTGCGTAATATACCGGAATTGTCACTTCCCCGGATATTCTTTTGAATATTATTTCATAATTGGACGGGTCCGAATTAATAATTATTAAATCTGCTTTTTCTTCGATATTATCTATAGGAATAACCTTAATATCACAAAGCTCTTTGCCAACATTATTTTTATCGCGGTCAAGAAGCCCGGTTATATTATAATCTGTTATGCCCGGAAGCAACGTAGCCGTACGCCTTCCTATTCCGTATATTGCTATACGCATATTTTTTTTATCATCAAATATTTTTCTGAAATTTTCAATTTCTATTTCATATTTTGACTTCTGTTCCATATGAATTTCCTTCTGATTCAATCCCATCTGATTAAGCTTTAACTGAGTTAATTTTATCCTAAATATTTGTATTCAAAATATTTTTACATCTGCTGTGCTGCTTTGACAAACTCCGTATTATCATTACCACATCCGCCGCATATTTTGCATAACTTGACAAAGCCTTTTGCAAGATTTCCTTTACTGTGTTCAAGTATCATTTCCTTTGCATTTTCATCATCACTCAACACTCTTAAATCCACATAATCATCCGGCACTGTTTTTAACAATTTCGCTTTATCGGCACTCCACGAAACATGGCAATAATAATATTTTCCATCATTAAGTCCGTGAAAAATTGGTCCGCATGAAAGCATATGTTCTCTTACTTTATCAAAATCATACATTCTGTTATTAACTGGAAATCCAAAATCACACCACCTTAATGAACGATTAACCGAATATCTCAAATTCGCATCTGACACAATCTGAACGGCATTTTCAAATCTTTCTTTATAATCAACAACATCTGTATAGTCACTGAAATCATACTTTATGTCATACTTCTTTGACACTTCAATAAGCTTTTCGCTAGGTAACAACGTGCCATTGGTAATAATTCCAATATTTCCGATTCTGTCACCGTATTTTTGCCCTATGAGTTCTATCATATCCGCAAGTTCTTTATTAAGAAGAGGCTCCCCGCCCAAAAGTCTGTATGATGCAATATAATCAACATGCCTAAAAAGCAGCTCCAGATCAGCTAATATATCAATTGCCGTATAGTCAATCTGTTCTTTATAGTATGGCATGAACATATTGCAATGTCTGCATTTCAATGTACATCTTGATGTTATTGTACTGTGAACTTCCATCAGACAAGCTTTCTTCTTATATTTCCAAAACCATTCTGTGAGAAACTGTTCCATTGAACAGAAGTTTTCCCCGGAAATAAATCCCAGTTTTTCTAAATCTTTACCAACTAATTCAACATTTCTGTTAGCTGTCATAATTATGATTTTGTAGTTTTTCAACTCATCTTTAACATCATCAACATATTTTACAGCTATACCCTTGTATTCAATATTACACTTACTCTTATCACCATCAACAATATAGACAATGTTAAAATTATTTTTAAAAAAATCAAGGTTATCATGTGCAACCTTGCCAAACCCATATATAATTATATTTTTTGTATTTTCCCAATCATCAGTAAGTCTGCATTCCATCTGTAATAACCTCATTCAAAAAATTAAAGCCCTGCATACAAATGCAGGGCTTATACACCAATCGCTATATTGCTACGACTCTTTGATATATTATTCAAGCGACTCCATTCGCACACCGATGATAATTTAAATAGCAAATTTTATCACCTATAATTCCTAATTATAATTAATATATCGGCCTTTTTTCTATTTTCTTAACTTAACTATTCAAATATATAATTACTCATAATCTTTTCAAACATATACATAAAACTTTAAAGATATTTCATTTTTACTGCTCTCTTAATTTCTTTTTTCTTGTTTTATGCATATACAAATGTTAATATATCTATAATTAAACTTGTACTTATAAACTTTGGAGGATAACTATGCTGAATATTCCCGATAATTATTACGATGCCGAAATACGAAACAGTTTTTATATAGAATCTAAAATGAAAAGGGCTTGGGCTGCCCAGATTGAAGTATTGGAAGAAATCCGACGAATATGTCAGAATCATAACATCCCATTTTTTGCAGACTGGGGAACACTTCTTGGTGCAGTACGCCACCATGGATTTATTCCATGGGATGATGATTTGGATATAGGTATGCTGCGTGATGATTATAATAAATTTTTGCAGATTGCTCCTGCTGAACTTTCCAGCTTTTTTGAACTTAAAAGCCTTTATAATGACCCTGAACATGATAATGTAAAAGCAAGAATTATAACAGGACGCTCTATGAATTTTTCAAAAGAATACCTTGATAAGTTCCACAATTGTCCTTATGTTGTTGGAATTGACATTTTTCCTATCGACTATATTCCAGAAAACAAAGAAAAAGCTGATACCCAGCTTCATCTTATCAATCTTATTTTAACAGCAGCTTCAAGCATTCCCGAAGAGCCGCCTTACAGCAGTGAGGTTATACAACTTGCAAAATCTTTTGAAAATATGTGTAACGTCAAATTCAATATGAATAACCGCCTTGTACATGAATTTAAAAAGCTCCTTGATATTGTTTCTCAAAACTGCAATCCAAAAGATTCTTCAGAAGTATGCTCTATGATTGACCTTGCATGTGGCTGGGATTATCACATACCTGTTGAAGCTTACCGCTCATGGACTATGATGCCATTTGAATACACAACCATCCCTGTTCCCGACGGATATGACTACATTCTCAAAGTAAAATATGGCGATAATTATATGACACCTGTTCAGGGAGGCGGTTCTCATGACTATCCTTTTTACAAAAAACAGGAAAATTCTTTAAAGAGTATCATAGAAAAAGAATTCGGCATATTCATTTCTGATGAAGAATTTAATCAACTCCTTAATCAAAAAATAAATATGCCGACATGATTTTACATGCTCACATTATTTTATATTCACTATGTATCCATATATATTTACAGATACCTCTCCGGCATATTTGTAAATATATCTGTAGCCCCATAAAACCTGTATTTATTAAGGTCAGGTTCTTTCAACGGTCTTCCATCCTTAAAGAACGGTTCTTCACCATTCCATGCCCGCACCGGCATGCCTTTCATATGTTCGGGCAGTTCAAATACAAGTCCGCCTATATATGGATGAAGTGCTTCTGCACCTGTCTTTTCTGCCATTGCTATGCAATCTTCCAACGAGCCAGCTAAAACGCCGGTTTTTGCATCTTTATCTATCTTTTTGATGCAGGATACAGAATCTGCCAGAAATGAAGACCATACAATATATTTTTCCATTCCATATGATTTTACAAGCTTATAAGCTTCATCCTCTATTCCCTCATAGCGTACTTTGCTCGTTTTTAATTCTATATTAATTAACAGTCCGTTGTTTTCACAATATGGTTTTAAAAGTCCAAGAACCTCCGTCAAAGTTGGAATCTGTGCATATCTGCCGTCATTTGATGTTATCTTGAAACTTTTGAGTTCATCAAGTGTGCAATCTTTTATATTTTTGTCAATTCCCGTAACACGACTTGCATTTTCGTCATGAAATACAACTATTTTCTTATCCTTACTAAACTGTATATCCAGCTCAACACCTGTAATTCCTTTAAGCTCGGCCGCCGCCTTGAAGCTTTCGAGCGTATTTTCAGGATAAAGCGTGCAACAGCCCCTGTGTGCCCATACTCTCGGCTTTTTTATATCCTTGCCAAACAATTCTTTCTGTTTTTCCTGGACCTGTGGTCTGTTCCACTCGATGAATTTTTCCATAACATCTGCTGTTGCTATTGAAATTTCACGATTTGTGCAGGCTTCTGTACCCGTCCATATTGATATCTTCTGGCACTTGCTATCCGAGCTGTTAGCTTTGTTTGTCTTTTTTATATTATTTACATTATTTATAAACTTTTTCAACTCATATTGCAGTCCTGAACCCTCATAAGCATATTTGTACACTTCTTTTTTATTCGGGTCTTCGTATCTTATCTCAAATTCTTTTGTAAGCCACCATGGTGACTTGGCAAGAATATATCCGTTTGTTCCCGATATGAGAAGCTGGCCTTCTGTCTTTACACCAAGCCCTGTCTTTACTTCAGCAGATTTACCGCCAAATGAAAAAACTGCCTTTGTATATGCATCAACACCGTTCACAGCCCGCATTGAATGGAATCTTACGTCATCGTAATCGCATCCTAGAAGTTCAAACACCGGCATACATACATAACTACCAAACTCAAGGAAACTTCCGTTGTAATCCTGTGCCATATATTCTCTCGTATTAACAGGAGTAAGTCTGGAAAATGCCGCCTCAACATCTATGATTCTTCCTATTTTTCCACTCTTTGCAGCTGCCATCATGGCATGAAATCCCGGACAGTAAGCAGTCTTTACAGCTTCCATAAATACAACATTATTTTCTTTTGCAAGGCTATACAGTTCTTCCGCCTGTGCTTTTTTAAGCACTGCAGGCTTCTCGCAAAGAACATGTTTTTTATTATTTAACATATATTTTGCATACTCATAATGTGTCTCATGCAAAGATGCAATATATACAGCGTCTGTAAGCATAGTAAGCTCCTCAAGACTATCTGTATAATTTTCTATTCTGTGCTGTATTGCAAATTTTTCTGCACTTTCAGCCTTTGGATTATATACACAGCTTACATATGCACTTTCAATCCCGGCAAATGCCGTATCTGCAAACCTTGACGCAATTCTTCCTGTTCCGATTATTCCGATTCTCATAAGTTTCTACTGCCTTTCCGCTTCAAGATCTCTAGCCTTCATTTTCTATTCTTTCTGCCATATATTCTCCAATAGAACATATTGTTTTTAAAACACTTGCAGACATTCCCTTCGGAAAACTGTTCATTGTAGGAAATGTCTCAAAGCTGAGCGTTCCATCAAATTTAATATCTTTTAGACCTTTATAAATTCTGTCCCACACCTGACCTTCTGACTCATTCGTACCAAATGTATATGGCATCTGATGTAAATCACCAACAGCATCATTTTCATGAATATGAAGAACTTTCAGCCTGCTGCCAAGTTTTGTTATGAATTCATATGGATCTCTTTTTACAAGCTGGAGATGTCCCGTATCAAGACAGAACCCGAATAATTCCTCTCCTGCATAATCATTTAACGTATCAAGATACCATATGGCATCATCAGGGTCAGCACACACACCCTCAACAATTCTCTGTCCGATACCCTCATAAAGATTTTCAAAGCAGATTCCGACATTGCACTGCTTTAACAGTGGAATGAGCATCTTAAAATACTCAATATTTTTCGCACGTTCAACATCTTTTCCATACACATACTGCATTTTAAACGGATGAACAACCATCCACGGAACACTTAAAAATTCCGCTATCAATATGTTTTTAGGTATTACATTCCCCTGCATATATTCATTCTGTTTTCCTCTTCCAATAACATTTACCGGATAAGGTGCATGCATCTGTGACGGACTAATCCCCGCCTTCTCCATTGCAATCATGTATTCATTGAAATATACAAGCAAATCTTCTACTGAAGCATCAAAAAATCTATTAACATTACCGGCGTATAAATCTGAATTTTTCAAAAATGCATCTATACTCAGGTCAACTTTTTCAAATCCGGCATCTTTAATAAACTGAAAGCCTTTATCTATCGGCATATCAGGAAGGATTCCTTTTGTCTGTACTCCTACTTTAAGCATTTTTCACCTCACAACTTACTACATATAATAATGGTCCCAATAGCATCTGTATTCGACGCCCATGCTGTCAAGCTGTGCACCGATAGCATCATAATACATATTGCAAATCCACACATTTCGCTCACTTTCCGGAACATTAAGGATTTCATTAGGCGATTTCACAGGTATTCCCCATCTTTCTTGACCCTGGATTTCAGAATTATTATCAACAAGAAATGCAGGTGGATACTTATCTCCCCAGTTCTGCATATAATTAAGTGCCATTCTTCCTGCCCCGAAAAGAATAATTTTCTTTCCGTCATCCGCGAGATATTCTTCAGTCTTAAAACAGCTCTCTATCCACTCTTCATACATTGCTTCAAGAAGTTCTGCCATTGATTTATGAAGCTTTGCCGGTGTTCTTTTAAATGTGCCTTCAACATTAAATACAAATCTTCCGTCAAATCCTGTTCTTGACAAATCGCCTATTATATTGCCCCAGTCTGTTGAAATCAGTCCTCTTCCTGTTGTAAATGTATATGGCATCTGATGATAATCGCCTTTTCCGTCGTTATCGTTAATATGCATTATACCGGTCTTTTTACCGCACACTCTAACCATATCCCTCACGTTTATACCAAGAAGATTAGCATGTCCAACATTGATACAGATTCCAAATTTATCACAGCCTGCAAGCAGATTAAGTTTATCTGTAAGTTCAACAAGCCTTGAACCTTCAGAATAATCATTATGATAGAATCTGCCATTATCATTCGTATAACCATTTTCTATAAAAACATTAACATCTGATGCAGCAATTTCATTGACACATTCGTCAATAATCTGTTCCAGAACAGACGCTTTTTTCACATTTTCCGTATCAATAACAATATATGCATTGTATCTGTCTGCAACAGACATTGCATCCTTAAATATCTGCGAAGCATTTTCTTTTAAAAATCCTTTATCTGTAAAATCACACAGACTGATTGCAATTCCGTCAATATTTCCACCATTTTCAAGAATCATATCTGCACTTTTACAACCAGTATAATCCAGTTCAAAATTCTCTAATCCGGCTTTAATTACGCCATGCAAGTCCATTCCGTCAACGTACTTAATTCCTGACTTCATTTATCTTCCCCTTTCCGTTGTCTAGAAATCATCAATTTTTTCTTCTGCTCCATGAATTTTTCAACAAACTCAGACATTATAGTTGATTCACCCGCCGTAAGCTTGTAATCCTTCTTATCTGTCCCATTTATCTTGGAAACAAAATCACTTATTTCATATCTCAGACCGTCTCCCTGGAATCTAGGCTCAAAATGCTCAATCTTTGATGAATCCTCGTATCTTACATCAAACTTCTTCATAAGCCACCACGGAGATTGTGCAATTATATATCCTTTTGTTCCTGAAACAACAAGCTGTCCTTCTGTTTTTACGCCAACGCCTGTCTTCACTGTTGCAAATCCGTTGTCATAGCGTATATCAACCTTTGTATACAGGTCAACTCCATTACCATCATATATACTGTCAAAAGTAACTGATGTGTAATCTTTTCCCATCAACTTAATTACCGGCACAAGCACACTTGGTCCAAACTCCAGAAATGCACCGCCATATTCTGCATCTGTACGTTCTCTTGAAAGCGGGTCTGCAAGTCTTGTAAAGGATGCTTCTACGTCAACTATATCCCCGATTTTTCCACTTTTTGCGACATTGATAAGCTGCTGGAATCCCGGACAATATGCTGCTTTTACAGCTTCCATGAGCACCAGGCCTTTTTCTTTTGCACTTGTATACAATACTTCACTCTCTTTTTTGGTAAATGAGAGCGGTTTTTCCGAAAGCACATGTTTTCCTGCTTCTATAGCTTTTTTTGCATATTCAAAATGTGTTTCGTTAGGTGAAGCTATATACACGGCATCTACATTTTCAAGAAATTCTTCATAATCACCTGTATAACACTTTATTTTCTCGCATTTTTCAAATCTCTTTGCACTCTCATCTACCGGATTGTAAGCACATTCTATCGTAAGTCCACTTACATATTTTGATTCCGATATAAATCTTGGTGCAATTCTTCCCGTACCTACTATGCCAATTCTTACAATTTTAAACTGTTTTTTTCTAAGAAATGTTGAAGAAATATTGGGCGTTCTCTCAAGATAGACTACTTTACAGAAGGCATTAAGATAATCAAATGTTCCTACCCAGTCTGAACCAACAGTAAATATATCCGCACCGTATTTTTGAATATCTTCAATTTTCTGCCCATCATGGTCTTCTACAATAATCATGTCGGCAAAACCTGTCTTTTTGACATTCTCTATACGCTCAATTATAGGGTCAACAACATTGACCTTACCCCTTGCTTCGTCAAAATGCTCAGTTGTAACGCCAACTATTAAGTAATCACCCAAATCTTTTGCTCTTTTTAAAAGATTATAATGTCCCTGATGAAATAAATCGAATGTTCCGTATGTAATTACTGTCTTCATATCTTTATACCCATCTGGCTGTAAAGCTCCCTTTTCTGTTTGTTATAAAATGGGTATTCATGACTGCTGTTAGCAATTATCGGAGTCATATAATTTTCACCGTATTTTTGTTTTAATATCGCATCGTATCCAACCGGAACAGGAATTGTTGTATATTCAAAAGGCATCTCTATTGCTTCACTGTAATATTCTTTTGGATATACATCCAAAGGTCTGGGACCCGCATGGTCTGACATTAATGCCAGCTTATCGGATTCATTTTCTTTATACATCATTCTTAAACGCTCACTCAAATCCAGGAACTGACTTTCCAACGGCTTATTATAATTAAAACGTACGCCACATTTTTCCTCAAGATACCTTGCATTCTGAAGCACGGCTTCCCTATTGCTCTCACAACTGTTAACAATCTGTGCAAACACATCTACTATTTTTATCATTTGGCACTGAAATTCATCCTCTTCTTTAGTAGGAGCAACATAATCAAGCGGAAATATGTCAATTCCAACTACCCAAGGACAACCATAAAATTTTTTTAGATGTTCGTCATCAAATCTTATGCACTTTCCATTTACAATTCTTGAATGAAAACTATACCACTCTTTTTCAGTATGTATATTTACAATATCATATCCTTCAACCTCTCTCATAACAATATTACAAAACTTTGTATAATCATCTCGTTTCATTGTAATATCCATATCATCATCCCACGGAATATACCCCTTATGTCTTACAGCTCCAAGAAGTGTTCCCCAGTCTGCAAAATATTGTATATTATTTTTTTTACATATCTCATCAACAACACTTAAAACCTTTAACTGTGCTGCCCATGTTTTTTTCATCATTGTTTCTACATAAAAACTGTTTCTTATTTCTCCTTCAAGAAATCCATCCGGTATATTCATATTAATCTCCATTTCACACAACATGCTTTTTTAATATCGGCATTAAATTGTTGTCTTTTTACTCAAAATATATATAATAATATTATAATTCAATAATTTATATTTAGCAACTTATACGAAAGGATAATAGATTTATATGCTCGATTTTTCAAAATACCGATACTCCGGCGATACTCCACAGCCTGTATTCAACACAAAATGGTATTCAGGCTCTGACTCATATTCAGATGGTGACGTAGAAGAAACCATTTTAAAAATAATTGCCCAAAACAATTCAACTGATTATTCAGAAGCTATAACACGTAATTTTTCATGGCCTGTTTTTTACCATCTTACGCACTTCAGGCAAAATATCTTGAACTGGTATGCATTTCAGGAAAATTCAGATATTCTTGAAATTGGATGTGGCATGGGTGCTATAACAGAACTTCTATGTCAGAAAGCCAAAAGCGTAACATCCGTTGAGCTGTCAAAACGTCGAGCAAGTGCAGCTTACCTCAGATGCCGCAATTATTCCAATCTCGAGATAATAGTAGGTAATCTCAATGACATTGAATTTGAAAAAAAATTTGATTATATAACATTAATTGGAGTTCTTGAATATCAGGGAAGATATACCGATTCTGAAAATCCTTTTAAGGATTTTTTAAGCAAAATTAAATCTTTGTTAAAACCAAATGGAAAACTCCTGATTGCAATAGAGAACAAATATGGATTAAAATACTGGTGCGGTGCAAGAGAAGACCACACAGCTATTCCTTTTGATGGTCTTAATCAATATATTTTGAGTAAAACAGCTCAGACATTTTCAAGACAGGAGCTTGCTGATCTTGTAAAAAATGCAGGATTTGAAAATTCATTTTTTTATTATCCTCTTCCAGATTACAAATTCCCGCAGGTTATATATTCCGATGAATATCTTCCTAAAAATTCATCAATAGATAACTGGCTTCCATACTACTATCCTGACACTTCAACAATGATTGCCGATGAGACGCTTATATATAAGGATATTATAAAAAATAATGTTTTTCCGTTTTTTTCAAATTCATTTTTTGTTGAATGTGCAGTTAATAAGAATGATCATGTTGGTTACACAAAATATATAGTTTCTTCTCCTTTAAGAAAAAAAGAATACAGAATTAATACTGTCCTTAACGAAGATGGATTTTTTAAATATGCAGAAAAAGCAAGTGAAAATCAACTTTATAATATAGAAAATATATATAATAACCTTATTAAATCCGGTATAAATATTGCACATATCAAAAAAGATAAACTATCACTTTCAATAGAAACCATAACAGGCACCAGCCTTACTTCGGAATTTATCAAATTATACGAAGCAAAAGATATTGATTCAATAATTAGCTTATGGAAACGTTTATACTGCGAATTAAAAAGCAGTTCGCCATCCACGGTTTCCGAAAAAAATATACTTATAACAAACGGTTTAACAGACAATTTTTATCTGAATAAAAATGACAAACTGCTTGAATATGGATATATTGATATGATTCACAAAAATTGTTTTGTAAACAATGATAAATTCACATGGATAGACCAGGAATGGGCAATTAACGGACTTCCTGCAAGCCTTATTCTGTTTTATAATATATATAATCTATACTCAGCAAATAGTTGGATGGAAAAAATTCTTCCAGCCATAAAGCTTCTGGATTATTTTGAAATATCAGTTTATTCAGACATATATACAACATTCTGCAAAAGCTTTATACAAACTATACTTGACCCCAATGCTACTGCTGCATATGGATATTTCAGGCGGACAAATTTTTCAAATATAACTGATAATATTGATTTAATCTCAAGGCCAAAATACAAACCTGTTGATAATGATTTAAAAAATCTCAATGAATTTTTGGCAAAAAAAGATTTTGACGGTGCAATTAATTTTGTAACTTCTCTGGATAACCAAATTATATTGAAAAAATTTCCAAAGATGCCGGCACTTATTGTAAAATATCTTAATGCTTCTGATATAGAAAAAAACTATATTAAAAACTACTACTCAAGTTATGAAATAATAGAATCCTCAAATATCTAACAACTGGAAAAAGCCAAAGTACGTGATTATACAAAACTTTGGCTTTTTCTTACAATTATTTTCCGACAATATCCATTATCTGTTTAAGTCTTAATATATAATTATATTTTTCTTTTACTTTCCTGTATCCATTTTGTGCTATTGTACGCCTCTCATCATCATGCTCAAGATAATATCTGCACTTATTGATACAATCTTCCTCACTTTCGTAAAAAACGAAGTCCTCACCAGGAATAAAATCTATCAGAAAATCTTCCTGATAATTTGTTAATAAAAAACCACCTGCTCCCATTATATCAATTGCCCTTAATGGCATTCCGCTTTTAATACTTCTCAATGTAATATTAAGATTAATTTTACTATATCTGAACACAAATGGCATTACATTATAATAATCAACGCTTCCCATATTATTTATCTTAGGCAAATATGGTGTTGCATTATGTGTATATAAATTAGTCTTAAAATTTTCTGAAACACATGATAATATATTTTTACGTTCTAACTCGGCCAGTTTTCGTGCAATAAAATAATTGGAATAAATATAGTTAGGTGTTTCTATTCCATCCTTATTATGCGTATATGGCATTTTTTCTTCAAGCTCTTTTAGAATATCACCTGTAAGCAGTTCATCAATAAAATAATATCCGTACACTTTAAGCTGTGCCTGCATTATACCATCAATATATCCTTTGGTATATTCGGAAAGATTATTCAGTCTATCGAAAAAATTATATTTTTCATCATACATTGAACCCAGAAACGAAACATCACATTTTAATTTTTCTGCCGCATCTTCCGAACACGTCATATTATCAAGCCTGTCTATATTAACAGCAAGTGGCATATAGTAAACCGTATTTATGCCCCCGTTTTTAAATTCGTTATATAAACTACTATCAAATATAAATATATAATTACAATCATTTAATATTGAATATGAATATAATGAAACAAGAGGACTGTCATATACAACAGAAATATATTTTATATTGTGTTTTTTGCAGTTATTAGATACAATAGGAAAATAATTGATTGAAAAAACATAATCATATTTTTCTTTCATATACGAATCAAATAATGTATCAAATTCCGGATTCGTCCTGTCCATTATTTTATTAGTATCTACACTTACAACATTATAACCAAGTTTGTTATAACACTCTATAATATCTTCTTTTCCAAATACATTCCAGTTAAACATTAATATCTTTTTCATTTTCAAATAATTTTTTCACCTCATCTGCTCCGTTTATGTAAGCCTTTACAACAGACATTCCACGTTTTGCAGTATCTTTCCAAATATCATCTTTATCAGATAATTCATATATACCTACAGCTTCATTTGTTTCTACTTCTCTGGCATAATTATCTATAAGGCTGTTCTCTGAATATTTTGAAACTGTATCAAGCAGGCTTTTTATCTTTTCATAACATATTTTATTAGATTTTTCATCAATATTTTTACCCATTTTTTCATATTCATCAAAACATTCCTGATAAATCTCTTTTATTTTATCACATTTTTCAACACCCTGAATATATATATTATCTATATCATCAGAATTATCAAACGAATATATTAATGTTTTATCACTTATTATTTTATTAAAATCAAACTCTTCATTACAATACTTTTTAATCGCATAAATAAAACGCATATTTTCTGCACCATGTATCAATGCACCACCCTCTGTTGCATTAATAACATGTAATTTTTCATCTTGTAATATACAATCTTCATACCAATCTCTATAAACCTTAAAATTAATATATGTAAGCATCTGGCTTCCATCTATTCCTTCTATTGTTGTATATTGATTCTTCTCATCTTCACTGATAGGTTTTTCATCGTATACAACTGATGCATGTTTTTTATTATTTGTAAATGCAAGATCCTGTCCAATTAAAATTATATTTTTAAATCCAAGATATCTGGCTACAGAAAATGCTGAATTAGCAACTGAACCACCGCTGTCTATAAAATCATTCTCTATGCCAAATTTTTTCAGGATATCGCTCATATATCCGCTATTGTTATATAATATTCTTGCTTTTCTGTTATTGCATATTGCATCATATGTGGCATGAACACTATAAAAAAATGGTATATTATTAATCATGTCATTTTCAAATAAAACACGCTCTTTATCTGAATCAAGTGTAACAAAAGCATCTGGCATAATATTATTTTTTAACATCATTCTTATTGCCGAATCAACAGCCAATATCATGGCTTTGCCTTTTGCTTCTTTTAGATATTTTATATTTTTATCAAGTGATGGACCAGCAGCAACAATAATAGCCGGAATTCCATCAAAATTCTGTGTCGCTAATTTTTGTTTGAGTTTTTTTATATCAACCCCATTTTTTAAAAATTGTATATTTTTTATAATATTAGATGTGGCAATATCTTTCCATCTTACAACTGAATTATTATTTATCTTTATATCTGTCAAATAGCTTCTACACATCTGTTCAAATTGCTTTATTTTATCAAAATAAAGCACATCATATCCCGGCAGAGTATAAATCATAATGTTATTAAAATTAACATAACCAATAAAACTATTAATATATACTTTTAAATTTTTCATATTGATATCATCCACTATAAAAAAACAATTTTTTTGCTCAAGCAGATCTGATATATCTGTATATATATAATTATACTCAAATATTTTTTTATCTGGTTCATATACTATAATTGGCGTTTTATCTGATACATTTGATAATACAGTACGTATGTATTCCATATTGGACATTCCACATATTATAACAGTATTATAATATTCAATCTTTGGAAGTGTCTTAGCCCATATATCGCATGCATTTTTACACATCACAGTACTATTTAGATAAACTATTCCATTTTTAGTATTAACACCTATATTTCCACTGCCATCTATAATTATATCTTCATCATTATCAAGACAGTGATTATTAATACTTAAAAAATCGTTATATATTTGTACTTCTTTTTTTAATATGCTACTCTTGTTTTTTTCAAAATTTTCTATGTCAACACTGTGATGTTTAACATATGAAGCTTTCATATATTCATTAATATCTTCTGTAGAATTATCAATAATCTTTTCAATATTAACAAGAACATCCGCTAAACCTATTACACTCTGTGCTTTAAAATTTTGTTGTAACTGATATATAATGTTATCATGTATACTTTTGTTCTCAATATACGAATATATGATTTGAGCATATTGTGGTATTTTTTTATATCCCTCTACATCATTCTGATATAATAAATCTCTTATTTCTTTTGTTATATCCAATATTTCCTTTTTTGTAGCCATAATTAATTATATTCCATTTTCTCTAAACTATAAAAAAAATAGGCTGGTCTTTTGAAAGACCAGCCTTCTAAAAGCTTATATATTACTGTATGAGTGAAAGAACACCCTGTGTCTGCTGATTAGCCTGTGCAAGCATAGACTGACCTGCCTGTGAAAGGATGTTATTCTTGCTGTATTCAACCATTTCACTAGCCATATCTGTATCACGGATACGTGATTCAGCTGACTGTGTATTCTCGCTTGTTGTATCAAGGTTGTTGATTGTATGCTCAAGTCTGTTCTGAAGAGCACCAAGTGTTGAACGCTGTGTTGATACCTTATCAATAGCTGCCTGAATTGCTTCCATAGCCTTACCAGCTGCTGAGAAGCTTGACATCTTGAGTGAATCAATACCAAGACAAGCTGTGTTCATCTTACCGATACTTACAGAAATCTTCTGTCCTGATAATGCACCAATCTGAAGATTCTTCTCGCTGAAACTTCCGTCTAAGAGGTTCATTGTGTTGAACTGTGTTGTAGACTGGATTCTGTTGATTTCTGACTGTAACTGGTCAATTTCAGCCTGGATAGCAGTTCTATCTGTTGATGTATTTGTATCATTAGCTGCCTGTGTTGCAAGCTCGTTCATTCTCTGTAAGATTGAATGTGTCTCATTAAGAGCACCTTCAGCTACCTGAATAAGTGAGATACCATCCTGTGCATTTGAAGAAGCTTTGTTAAGGCCTCTGATCTGGCTTCTCATCTTTTCTGAAATTGAAAGACCTGCTGCGTCATCACCTGCACGGTTAATCTTGTAACCTGATGATAACTTCTCTGTAGACTTAGATAATGAACTTGCTACACCATTCATCTGTCTGCTTGTGTTCATTGCTGATAAATTGTGCTGTACTACCATAATTGTTTCCTCCTTGAAATTACTGTGGCATCCTTGCCACAAATATTATTTTTAGGTTATTTATTTAATAACCTATTATATATTATATCGGAGATTCGTATTTAAACTTTACCCCCAAAATATAATCTTTTTACTTTTTTTGGTCCATAAGATGCGGTTCAAAATTAAGTTTATTCATACTGTTATAATATGTACTTGCCGCCTGAGTATTCTTTTTTGCATTTGACACTTCTTTTTTCAGCATTGCAAATTTTTTTTCTGCAAGTACTTTATTTCTTGCTTCCTGTGCCTGAACCCTTACTGCAAGTTCTGTAACACTTTTTATTAATTCTTTGATAACTGATATTTCTGATTTGTATTCATCTTTATGTCCATCAAGAGTCTGCTTTACTCTTGCAAAAAGTGCATTAAAGCCATCATCCAATTTTTCTATTTTATCTATAAGTTCTGACTTTGCATCTATATTTTCACGAAAATTTTTATCATTAAATTCCGATTCCAACAATATACTGTTTTGTGTTTCATTTAAATCTATAATTTTCTCAAGTATATCTTTTTTCATAACCAGACTATCTGTCATCATCTGAACATAATTATCTGTTTCCATTTTTCACCGCCTTAATAAGCAGACCTATTTAACTTTAACTTTAACCATAACTTCTTTCCATGTATCACGCATGCCACGAAGTTCATCTAAAGCTCTCTCCAGAAGCTCCTTATCCTTTTTTATATTAGCCTCTATTAAAAGGTCATATATATATCTATATATTTTATCAAAATCTTCTGCAACCGGATATTTATGATTAAGAGTTGCCTGGAATTCTTCTATTATATTTTCCACTTTTACAATATTATTATGTGTTTTTTCCATATCATTCTGCTCTAAACCAATAATAGCTATATTGCAGAATTTTATAGCTCCCTCATATAAAATAAGTGTTAACTCTGCTGGTGATGCAGTGAGAACTTTATTTCTGTTATACTCTGCATATGCCTGATTTGCCTGATTAAATGCCATCCCTTAGTAACCTGTACCTTTCTTTAAAGCACATATATCTGCACATTATTTTATGCAGATATATGAACTAATTATTTTAAGAGAAATATCCTGAAAGTGAAGACTGTGTCTGATTAAGCTTAGCAAGTGCAGACTCCATCTTAGAGAATTTATTGTAATAATAATCTTCCCATGTACTAATTTCTGATTCCTTATCAGATATCTTTGTTGTATATGTTGAATATTCTGATGCCATCTGCTTATCATTATATATCGTATATATACTACTCATACTTGTTGATGCCATTCTCTTTGTCAAATCATTGTAAAGATTTGTCGATAATTTAGAGAAAAATGTAACAACAGTATCTGGGTCACTTGCAAGAGCTGCTCGTAACTTATCTTCATTTGACGATGATACAGAATCATCTGAATCACCATCTATATGGAATACACCTTTTTCATTAGTACTAGAACTGAAATATCCTTGAGTTTTTATACCAAAACTTGACAAAGAATATTTCTTGCCATTTACTTCTATAGATGATGACATAATCGTCTTCATAGCTGTCGATGTATTGCCAAGTGTTGAATCTTTTCTTAAAAGAGAATCTTTAATCTTCTTCTCCCACTCTTTGACTTCATCATCTGTCATTGCCTCTTTCTCATCGCTTGTAAGAGGTTCATAACCCTTGGAACTATCTGCATTGTAAGCTGTATCCATAGCTTTAATCAATTCATTATAATCTTTGAAGAAATCTTTAATCTGCTTATAGATACCATCTGTATCTGTATCTGTTGTAATTGATACTGTTTCATTGCCTGTAAGTGCTGTTGCCTGGATTGTAAGACCATTAATTGAAAAATTATTAGTATTATTCTTAAATGTTGCACCATTTAATACAATCTCTGAATCGCTGCCTGTAATTCTTACCGCACCTGTTGAATCATCACCTGATGAGCTTACCATCTGCTTTGCAAATGCTACTTTTGCATCTATTGCAGCATCTGAGTCAGACTTAATCTTTGCATTATCTGTATCAACTTCCGCGACAATCTTATCATATGCTGATGTATCTGCATCATCTGCTGTTGCAGCAACTGCACTTCCGTCATCTTTTATTGTAACATATGAAGCTGTATCTTCCATTGTTTTTTTATTAGTCTCATATGTTGTAATATTATTATTTAACGCATCAATTGATTTCTTTTCAGCATTATATTCTGTAAGCTTGCCATCTTTTTCAAGCTTATCTGTATCATATACAAGATTGCCACTGCTGTCTTTTACATCGTTGCCATCATCATCTTTTTTAACGTAATCTTTATATTTATCAGTAAAATCCGTCTGTTCTTTTGATAACTTTGCTTTTGCATTATCAATGCCTGCCCATGTATCGTCAGCATCTATAGTATCTACAACTTTTTTAGCTGCATTGTACTTATCTGCATAAGATTTTGCTCTGTCAGCATAATTGATTTTCTTGCTTTCATATGCAGACTGCTTGATAGCATCAAGCTCAGCCGTGCTATACTTAGCCCACTTTGTATATTCAGCCATATCAGCTGAAAGATTGCCATTGCTGTCTTTTGTTGTATATATTCCCAAGCCTTTAAGTGTATTAAGACCATTTTCATTATTAGCAACTATTGAAAAATCATGGCTTTCACCTGACTTGGCTGCACTGATAAAAAATCTCTGGTTATCAGAATCAAAGTTCACATTAAGTCCAGATGCCTTTAACTGTGTAACAAAATTATTCACAGTCATATCATCTGTAATCTCTATATCTTTTATGCTACCATCTACGCTTACTGAAATCTTGCCATCTTTTATATCACCAATTCCAGTTACACTAGTAAGCTTAGAATCTCCTGTAAGCTTGGTTTTACTTCCATTTTCATCTGTAGCACTTATAACACCGCCAGTCAGATATCCTGTCGCTGCAAGTTTGTTAACTTTAAGTGTCTGTGTTCCATTTACAGCCGATGAACTTGCTGTGACTTTAGCATATGAACTGTTTGAAACACTTGCTGTCTTTAAATTATAATTTTTTGACCATCTGAATGATGACAATTTCCCTGTGTAAAAGCTGTAAATACTTTTATTCATAGTCTTCCAGCTCTCCTGCTTCCATGAAAGTTTTGTCTGTGCTTTTACAAGGTTATCCTTCTGTAATGTATATGATGATACTAAAGCACTTACGAGTGATTCAGTATCAAGACCTGATGATAATCCTGATAATCTTATTGGCATATTATACTCCTATCTGCACCTCCGTGTGCTTAAACAATCATTGTATACTTATCTCTTCTCATCAACAAGAATTCCGGCTATCTCCCATGCTTTTTCAAGCATCTTAAGTGCCTTCTCAGACGGAATTTCTTTTATCACTTCATCTGTATCCCTGTCTTTAATTTTAATTGTTATTCTGTTAGTTGGCTCATTATAGCCGAATTCAGCTACAGTATTGCGGTTAATAATCTTATTAATCTCGCTCATGTCTTTCATTGTTGCAGCATTTTTTTCAGAATTGTCTGAAGTCTGATTATTACCTGTATTATCTGTCTGCTGACTTTTGACAACATCTGCCTGCTTATTCTGTGCATTGTCAATTGCTTCAACATTAGTTACAGGTGCCGGCTGGCTTGCAGCTGTGTTTGCCTGATAACTCTGTGCTGCTGTAACTCTGCTTATTGATTCCATTCCCATCTTAAATCCACCTCCGTGTGATAGATAATATCATATTTTCCTATGTGCTACGTTGTATATCGGAAAAATGAGTTTTATAATTAACCCGTTTTTCTATTTTTTTGTAAACAACTCTTTGATATTTTTTATATCTACAGACTGTGCCGCCTCCTTGTTGGCATTCTGAATCTGCATATATACTTCTTTTCTATAGATTGGAACTGATTTTGGTGCTGATATACCGATTTTAACCTGGTCGCCTTTTATCTCGATTATAGTAATCTCTATGTCATCATTGATAATAACTGCCTCATCTTTTTTTCTTGATAATGCCAGCATCCTACTCACCATCCTTCTGTTTTTTTGCATCAAGTATATCGTAAATAGGAAATCTAACCTGATAATCTTCATTACCGGCAATGAGCTGCGTTCCTTTCATTGTGTCCATATTTACTATTATCGGTGCTTTAAGATTGCATGTCATCTTTGTAAGGTCCGATGGAACTGTTATTGTGACATACACGGCAAGATATGCATTTTCTATATCTTCACCAAGTGATTTTATAAATTCATCTTCCACTATAGGATCGTAATCTTCTTTTACAATTTCCGGTTTGATAATAGGAAGTGCAAGCGAAGGTTCTTCTGCTGACTGAAGCCACATTATTGTATTTTCTGATTCCTTTTCGGCATCAACAACTATCGTGAACTTTTTGAAATCTTCAAATCCTATTATTCCTTTTTCAAATGTTATTATTTTATCTTCTGTTGTATCAATTTCCCCAAACCATTTTGTTTGTATTTTCATGCTAAATCAAACCTTTCCTTAATTTTATAAGAAATCAAGCAATGTCTGCTGTATTACTTTGCTTGCCGCTGTAAGAGAAGCATTGTATACAAGCTGTGCTGCAGAATATCCAACTACAACTTCTTCAAGGTCAATATCTTCATTTTCTGATTTGAGATTTGTAAAGTTCGTTTTCTGTTCTGTAAGTCTGCTCTTTGTAAGATTAAGTCTTGTCATTCTGTTACCTGCATCTGCTTTTGCGAGCGATGCCTGTTCCTGATAACCCTGCATTGTACCGACACAATACTCAAAGCGGTTTTTCATCTCTTCTTTTGCAAGTTCATTCTGCTTTGTAAGACCTTCCTTTATAGAATTCAACTTGCTCTGTGAATCTTTATCACTGTAAATATCCTGTTTTAACATTCCATCAACTTTTTCAAGCTGTGCTTCAATATCAATAACATTATTTACTGATGTAATCAAATCATCAATATCTCTTCCCAGATACATATTAAATACTTCGTTGGCTTCTGTATTAACTTTTAACTTCTGTGAGAAGTTGATATTATATTCAATATCTTCTGTTTTCTTTGTATATACAACACCTGCATTATCAGGATTGTTGTCAACACAGTCATAATACATTACAGGATTCAAATCACCTTTTGCAAAGTTATCTTTTCTGTATGTAAATGAAAATCCGTCAGAAGCATATAACTGCTTATATACATTTTCTCCAAGAAGAATCTCACCTGTCGCTGCATTAAATGCTGCCTCATCATCTCCCGGCTGATAATTGGAATCATTAACAGCTGCTGCCGCAATTGTAGTTCCGTCATTTAACTTGATTTCAAATGTGCCTGCATCAGAAACTTTTGTATATCCGATTCTTACTCTGTGAACATCTGCAACATTAGGTGTTATAACATTTCCTGTCGCTGCATCTGTCTTAACATTAAGATTAAGAATATCATCATTAGAATAAGCATTTGTATATACTGTCTTTAATTCTATGTTTTCTCTTGTAAACTCCTGTGTTATTGTAAAATCAGCTTTAGCTGCTGTCTCATCTGACTGATATGTGAGCGGTGTATCTGTCATATAACCTGAAAAGAGATATCTTCCTGCATATTCAACATCGCCTTCCGCATAGTATGCATCGCGAAGTTTATTAAGACTCTCTGCCAGTGTACTTCTTTCTGAAGGTGAATATGAGTCTGTCGCACCCTGTTCACAATAAGCATAAAGGTCTGTTATTACTGATACAGCTTCGTCTACAGCACCCTCTGTTGTCTTGAGCCACGAATCAGCATCAGGAATATTTTTATTAAGATACTGTGTAACCTGTTCAAGGCTTGAACGAAGACGTAATGCTCTGATTGCAATTACAGGATCCTCAGACGGCTTATTGATTTTTTTCTGCGTAGAAAGCTGTGTTTCAAGCGTATTTACCTGTTTTTTATTTACCTGGATATTGGCCATCGTACTGTTGACCATCATCTGATTAGTTATTCTCATCTATGCCGCTTCCTTTCTTTTATATTCCAGTCTGATTGATGAGCTTGTCATAAATCTGGTTCATGACTGACATCATCTTTGAGTTAAGATTATAAGCCTGCTGGTACTTTATCATATCCATAGCTTCTTCATCTGTATCAACACCCATTATTGAAAGTCTCTGGTTATGTATGCTCGTCTTCAAATCAGTATAATTCTTATACAGATTAACAGCCTTCTGTGAATCAATTGACATATCACTGACAATACTTTCAAGGAAATACGAGCCTGTGCCGCCTGCAAATATCTTTTCGCTCTGAAGTTTATTTAATTCTTCCATTATCTTTGCGTCTGACTCACCGTCATTCTGCTCTTTTTTAATTGCAAGCAAATCAGCATTTTTAAGAAGTTCAGGATTAACTGTTATATTTCCTGCTGACATTACTGTTGTATTTGGCTGCGTTACAAATAATGAAATTCCCTTGCTGCTTCCATCAGACGTGTAACCTGACTTCATTATCTTATTAACTGCATCAGAGAAAATTTTTGCAAATTCATTGAGCTGTGCCTGATAATAAGGAACACCTTTATATGAAACTGTCTTATCTGCCGCCGGTGCTGTCGTAAGCACAAGATTGCCATCTGAATCAGTAACATTGTTACCATTATCATCAGTTTCTATATTTTCATGCTCACCATTATTACCATCTCTTATATCTATTAGACCTTTTAAATGTCCGCTTAAAGATGTGCTGTACATATCAAACTTCTGTCCTGAATTCCACTGTACATCATAAAGGCCTTCTGCGTCTGAGTAATTCTTTTTATCAGTTCTTGCAACCGTTTCAAGTGTATTATAGCTGTATGATGAAACTAATGTCTGTCCGTTGATTCTTACTGAAAAATTAGACACATTATTTCCCATATCTTCTTCTGATGTCTCAAGATTGACAATCTCTGAAAGTTCATCAATCATGGCATTTCTCTTATCACGCAGATCATTTGCATTACCATAATTTGCTTCAATCTGGTTAATCTGTCTGTTAAGTGCAGCTATATTTTTTGCATATGAATTAATCTGCTGGACAGCATCTTTTATCTCGTTATTTGCATCAGCCTGAACATTTCTTAAATTTGTTGTAAGTGTGTTAAAATAATCTGCAAGGCTCTTTGCATTATTGATAAGCTGGTTCTTAGCTGATGTATCTCCAGGTGTAATTGTAAGCTGGTTTACGGCAGAAAAGAAATTTTTGTATTCCTGTGAATATCCGTTGAGTGTAAACTCATCAAGATAATCTTCAATCTGTCCCATATAACTTTCTTTTACTGAATACTGACCGTAATTTGCCATATTATTACGGTATTTTACATCATAGTAACTGTCTCGTATCTGGCTTATTTCTGTAACAACAACACCGGAACCGATAGCACCGTATGTTGTATGTGTTCTTAAAGCATCCGCTGCCTGTGTACCTGCCTGCTGTTTTGTGTATCCTTTTGTATTAATATTAGATACATTGTGGCCTGTTATTGTTAATGACGTATTTGCCGCCTGTAATCCTGAATATGCGATTGTTAATCCAAAAAATGTTGATGCCATATTCTCACTTTTTCCTTTCCGCCATTATCATGAACCAAGTGCTGTAACTATATGTTCAAGCATCTCGCTTATTACATTGACATATCTTGATGAGGCATTGTATGCCTGCTGGTATTTTATCATTTTTTCAAGTTCTTCATCTGATGCAACGCCTTCTGACTGAAGTCTCTGGTCATCGTATCCGTCAACCATTGTCTGCTGGTGGTCTACATAATTATAAAGGACTTTTCCTACTGTCGAGAATTCTCCGATAAAGTTATTGTAATATGTGCTGAAATTGCCAACAGCATACATCTGCGGATTTATTGATGCGAAATCACCGTTCCATGCATCAATAAGTTCCTGACCCTTAGCCATATCTTCTTTTCCCTGAAGCGTTGTCATTGGAATCTTTGCTATATCCTGTTCTGCAACAGAATTCATAATTATATTTCCAAGCTTATATTCTGAACGGTCGCCTTTTTCATTCTGGTTATTATGAACATACATGTCATTACCATTGGCATCTTTTATCTTTATATAACGCTTTGTATTAAGTCTTCCAAAGATTTCTGTGCCGACTGTCTTATCTTCATCCATGCCATAATCTGTCTTATCCATGTCAAGCACAGTATAATTGTATGATGTTACGTCAGCCTTATTTTTTAAATCTTTATCGGTATAAAGAGGCTCTGATGATTCGTAGCTGTATGTTCCGTCGCCGTTATCAAAACCTTTTACTTCATTTTTATATTTATCATATAAAACAGCATCTGAAACAGTATAACTGTAGCTGTTTGGCATAATTTCGTTGCCATTTTCATCTGTCAAAGCTGTTGTAAGCTTCATGTCTTTCTCCGGGCAAAGAACATCATTTATCTTTGTCACAATACCGTTCATAAGCTTATCAACGCCCGCAAGAGCACTAAGGATAACCGATGGTTCTATGTACTTATTATAATATTCCTGCTTCTCCTGATATTTTGCATAATCTTTATCATAGGCCGCTTTTCCGTCCGCTGTTGTAAGATCATAATCAGCTTTATCAGGCTTTACCGGTATATCTGTATAATCGACTTCAATGCTTCCTCTTGCAAGAAGTATGCCTTTAAGTCCGCCCTTGTCTTTATCTGTCAATGCAGAATACAATTCTGTCTCCGGATATACATCTCTTTCAAATGCCGGCCATGTCGGAATAAGTAATGTCGAATCATCATTCGTTCTTGATGACATCTGCGTATATGACGACATTGTCACAAATGGAACTCCACCGGCATTTACATATATCTCTCCACCCTGCACTTCATAATATGAAATATCAATATACTCACTGAGTTCATCAAGTGCTTTATCTCTCTGGTCTCTCAAATCGTTGGCATTCTCAACACCTGTACCTTCAATCTTTGCAATCTGCTTATTCAGTGAAAAAATCTTCTCACCATAAGCATTGATTTTGTTAATTGCATTGGCAACATCTATGTTAAGAGTTTCCTGATAATCTTTAAGTCCTGAATAAATTGCATCAGACCTTGTCACAAGTGCTGACGCATTCTGTATGAGTGAAGAACGCTTTACAGTACTTGCTGGTTCTTTACTAAGTTCATTAATTGCCGTATACAGATTGTTCAATGCGTCCTGAAATGTTACGCCCTGAAGTTCTCCAAACTGGTCTTCAACTTCTTCAATAGCCTTGTACTGGTTTGAGTAATAACCAAGCCGGCCGTTTTCTGTCCGATATGCTTTATCTATAAATTCGTCTCTTATTCTTCTGATTTCGCTTATCCCAACACCAAGTCCGTATACAGATGCTGAAGGTGAAGCATAGCTTCCACCGATTCTAAGATAGTGTGTATCCCTGAATGCAATCTGCTGTCTTGTATAACCCTCTGTATTGATATTAGAAAGGTTGTGTGCCGTTGTATTTAATGCTGTCTGTGCTGATTTTAGGCCTGATGCACCAACAAACAGACTCGCCATTCCATTAGCCATAAATATCCTCCTGCCGGTATTGCTTATCCGTAAGCCGGGCATATACTCATCCGTGAGTATATAGAACTGCAGTATCCGCCAAATTCTCATTCCCATACAAGTAATGACTCTGGCTTACTGCCCACATAAATTAAGAAAGCTGCAAAGCAGCTTTTGAAATAATCTTTATAAATTTATATTAATCCGTTACTGCTTGGCGTCAAATCCTCCTGCCGTAGGATATGAATTATTCTGCTCGTATGCACCTTTACTATAATTACCCGTCTGTGGTGCAACCTTTGAATTCTTTGCAAGATTAAGCTCAAATTCAATCATATCCATCGACTCCTGCAATAACATCTTATTATTCTCATTAACTTTCATCAACTGATCAAGTGTTCTTTTCAGTTTCATATGAACATCCGTAAGAGCTTTTGCATCTTTGGGCTGTCCTGACAACATATCTACAATATTCTCAATCTTTATTCCTTTTCTAGGAATATTAAGAACATTGCATATATCTCCCACATTCTCATCCCTGAAAGCATCAAGTTTATTAATCTTATCAATGCTTCTTTGCTCAAGTCCAAGAATTTCCTGTAATCTTTCAACATTGCCATTAACAATGGCGGTGGTCTTTTCTTCGGAAAGCTTCAAAAGGCCCTGATATTCTGTATTTTCTTTATCCAACACATCTATAAGTGTCTCTATCAAACTCGCCATCTAATTCCACCGCCTAAAATACTAATGTTTCTGCATCTGCAATTATCTTATCAGCCACATCTTCTGAACTGACATTATATGTTCTGTTTGCAAACTGTGCCCTGAGGGCTTCTACTTTATCCATCCGGACATCTTCTGCCGCATTAACTGCTGACTTTGCTGTCTGATAGCTTTTAGCCGCATTTGAAATTTCAAGTTTATCACTGAACTCAGAACTGCCTGATGTTTTCTTAGCAGTATTCACTTTTGTGCTCGACTTGTAAATCTGGCTTACCGCATTATATGCATCTATACGCATGCTAACCGCCTCTCTTTCTTTTATCTTATGTGAAATGTATCGGCGTTTATTTTATTTTTCTTAACAGCAAAAATCAACTTTTTAAATTACGTTTTTATTTTCTGTCAAGATAACGCATTCTCGCTCTTGAACTCTTATCTTTTTCATCATCTTCTTCGTAATTTATGGCATACATGCTGCCAAGCTGGTTTGCAAGCGTGTTCTTACAAGCCTCGCAATATCTTCCAGATTTTATTGTCTTTCCACAATTTTCACATGGAATACCTATTGGGGAATCATCTGCAAAGCAGAGTCTCTCTTCACGAACCCACTTTTCAAGCTGTCTTACACTCACATCGCAGTCTTCTGAAATCTGATTCATCGTTGCCGAATGGTTTTCCTCTATATAGTCCTTTACAATATCAAACTTTTCCTCTAACTTTCTTACGCAGTCAGGGCAGAGATTCCTATATGAACCACCGATATAGTTATATAATCTTCCGCATCCTCTACAATTTCTTACATCCATAATTTTCCTCCTGTTCCGGCATCACGCCAAACCGCTGTTATTTTACCGGAAATATCCTATACCAGATATTGCATATCGCAACATTACCTCTCAGGACATTCCTCTTCCAATACAAAGGCATGCACCATATACCTTTTCTACCCCGTATTTTTTTAATACCGCAGCACATGCATCAAGCGTTGCACCTGTAGTATATATATCGTCTACCAATAGTATTTTCTTATATTTTACAACATTTTTGTCCGCAATAAAAGCATTTTCAAGATTTTTACTCCTGTCATGTCCCGAAATTTCTTTCATCGGAACTGTATTTTTATTTCTTTTAAGAAACTGTGTGTTAACCGTGACATGTATAATTTTTCCAAGTTCACACGCAATAATTTCTGCCTGATTGTACCCTCTTGCACGCTGTTTTTTTGCATACATAGGAACAGGAACAATCACATCAGGCGACCATATTTTTATAAGCATTCCCAGCTTGTCAGCCATCTGCGTGGCATACCACTTTCCATATTCCCGGCATCCTTTATATTTAAACCTGTATATTGACTGCTTTAATCCGTCTGAATACGAAAAAACAGCCGCCGATCTGTCAAATATATGTTTTGTCTTTGCACAGTCGTGGCAGTATTCTTTGTCATCAACATCTAATGGTTTTCCACATTTCAGGCAGCTTTCATCGCCAATATACACAATTTTTTTAACACACTCCCTGCATATTCCCTGTTGTCTTAATCCAGCCGGCAATGGTGTCCCACATATGGGACACGCTGGCGGATATATGAAGTCCAGTGCTTTTCCACAAAATTTTTCCAGAATATTTATGCTTTTACCCCTTTCATTTAAACCACATTATCCAATTCATATATTTCTTTTATTCTTTCATCTAAAGACGAATAACGTCTCTGTTCAGACTCATTTTGTGCCATCTGATGAAAGCAGTTTTCATTTCCAACCATACATACACATTTTCTTGCCCTTGTAACCGCTGTATACAAAAGATTTTTGTTCATAAGCATCCTTGGGCCGGGATACATCGGAATAACAACCGCTGGATATTCACTTCCCTGCGATTTATGTACCGTAATTGCATATGCAAGTTCCAGCTCTTCAAGCTGTTTAAAATCATATTTCACAATACGCTCATCATCAAACTTTACAGTCATCTGCTCCATGAATGTATTAATCTCTGTAATTATTCCTGTATCACCGTTAAATACTCCGCTTCCGGCATCGTATGTCACTCCGTATTTACTCTTCTTTTCCCATTCCGTCTGGTAATTATTTTTAATCTGCATAACTTTATCTCCCTCACGGAATGTGACTTCGCCATACACTTTTTCCTGTTTTCCTGCCTGTGGCGGATTGAGATACTCCTGCATGATTTTATTGAGTCTTAATGAACCTGTTGCAGATTTTTTAGATGGCGTAAGTATCTGTATTTCATTAATTCCCGCACCGACATAATCCGGCAGTTTTTTCTTTACGAGTGTACATATTGCAGCTATTATCTCATCAGGTGTTTCGCGTCTTACAAAAAGAAAATCTTTACTGTATTTATTAAGAACGACCGGCTCACCTTTATTTATTTTATGTGCATTTATAACTATTTCACTCTCGGCTGCCTGTCGGAAAATCTTTTCAAGCCTTACAACCGGAAAACATCCTGATGCTATTATATCTTTTAATACATTTCCGGCACCGACACTCGGCAGCTGGTCGGTATCGCCAACAAGAATAAGTCTTGTTCCTACCGCAACTGCCTTTAAAAGCGAATTCATTATGCTTATATCAACCATTGACATTTCATCGACTATAATAGCATCTGTCTCAAGCGGATTTTCTTCATTTCTGTCAAAATTAGTTGCAAATGAACTTCCATTGGAATCTTCCTGCGGTCCTCCGCTTATCTCAAGCAGTCTGTGTATTGTCTGGGCTTCCATTCCACAGGTTTCACTCATTCTTTTGGCTGCCCTTCCTGTCGGTGCTGCAAGCCTTATATCAAACCCTTCCATCTGGAAATATCGGATTATGGTATTTATTGTTGTTGTTTTTCCGGTTCCCGGACCACCTGTTATAACGACAAGGCCATTTTGAACAGTCTTTTTCACTGCCTCTTTTTGAATTTCATCAAGCTCAATATTAAGACGCTGTTCAATTTTTTCAATTGATTCTTCCATTTCCTCATCGTTACATGAATAGCTTATATCCAAATCGCACAGTTTTCTTGCAACAGACGTTTCCATATAATAATAAATCGCAGCGTATACAAACTTTCTGTCGCCACTCTGTTTTACAACAACTTTTTTATCTACCGCAAGGTCCATTATATAACTTTCCATATTATCAAACTCTATCAAAAGAAGCGATTTGACATAACTTTCAAGCTCATCCAATGGAAGATATACATGTCCCTGGCCTGCTGCCTGACATAAAACATAAAAAATTCCGCTTTTAATTCTAAATGCCGAATCCACTTTTATTCCGGCTTTTGCTGCTATTTCATCTGCAATTTTAAAGCCTATACCATCAATATCATCAGCAAGACGGTAAGGATTTTCTTTTAAAATTGTATATATGTTTTGTCCGTATTTTGTGTAAATTTTGTTAGCCAACTTCATGCTTATGCCAAACTCCTGCATAAACATCATTGCACGACGCACATCTCTTTTGTCCATAAGCTGTGCGGCAATATCCATTGCCTTTTTGATGCTGATTCCTTTAATCTCAGCAAGACGTTCCGGTTCTTCTTCCATAATGCGGAATGTATCATCGCCGAATTTATTCACAATATTTTCGGCCATTTTTTCGCCAATGCCTTTAATCGCACCGGAACTAAGATAACGCTTCACCGATTTTGCATCGTCAGGCGCCCTGAATTCATATGATTTTATTTTAAATTGCATGTAATACACGGGATGTTTGACAAATTCACCCTGTGCGGCTATAAATTCACCTGCACTGATGTAACTTAATACACCAACGCAGGTTACTTCTTCACCATTATATGTAATATCAAACACCGTATATCCGTTATCTTCATTGCGGAAAATAATATTTTCAACAAATCCCTCAACGTATTTTACAGCTTCATATTCCAAAATAATTATACCTCACTAACTCCGTAGTTTCTCTTCATCTGTTCGTAAAGCTGCTGTGCAAGTCCAAGACCTTTTCCACCATTAGACTCTGTCATCTTGTCAGCTACCTGCTGAACTATCTCATCACCAAAATAACTTGAAAGTGTACTCATTCCCGAATCAGAATTATCAGTCATTCCAAAAAGTGACGAATACAGATTACTATCATCCGTATCACCGTCAACTTTTGTCATCTTTACCATTGACTTTAACATCTGTTCTAAGAAATAACTCTCGAAATCTTTGCAGACTTCCATGAGCTCATCATCTGTTGCTTTTGACAAATCTTTATTATTTATTTTATCTTCAAGTGAATTACCTGTACCGGATGCATATGTTCCATTAGTATAAATGGAATTAACATTACTGATAATATTATCCATAATAATTCTCCCTGCCGCTTATTATCTCTTCAAGTTGTTTGCCTGCTCCATCATTGTATCAGATGTTGTAATAGCCTTTGAACAAAGCTCATAAGCCCTCTGTGCTGTTATAAGATTAACCATCTCTGTAGCCACATTAACATTAGAGCTTTCAAGATAACCCTGCTTTAATTTACTCTTGCTTACAACTCCATCCTCTTCATTGATTGCTACGCCTGATGCATCACTTTCTGCAAGATATGAATTACCAACCTTTGTAAGTCCTGAAGGATTAGGAAACTGATATAATCCAATCTTTATTCCAATAGGCTGTGCATTGTTAGATTCGTCAGGATAACATATATTACCGTCTCCATCAACTGTAATCTTAGTTGACTGATACTGTGGGTCAAGAACAATAGGCTGTCCCTCTGAACTAAGAACCGGATAACCTTCTGCAGTACAAAGAACCGTTCCCTCAGTATCTACCGATAAGAAGAAATTACCATTTCTTGTATAATATACATTTCCATCAATATTTTCTATTGCAAAAAATCCCATTCCGTTTATAAGGAAATCTGTTGTACCATCCGTTGCATTTGCTGAACCCTGTGTGTAATGTGATGTTATTGATGATATTCTTGAACCAAGTCCAACCTGTGCACTTACCGGCTTATTTTCTCCATTAGCAGAAGTTGTCTTAGCCTGTAAATCCTGATATAAAAGTGACTTGAATTCAGCACTCTGTGACTTATATCCTATTGTATTAACATTTGCAAGGTTGTTTGCAATTACATCAACATTTGTCTGCTGTGCCATCATTCCTGATGCAGCTGAATATAATGATCTTACCATTCTGTCTGCCTTTCATCTAAACTTATAACTCAGAAATTGATACCATCTTACTCATCATCTCATCCATGGCATTGATGACCTTCTGACCGCTCTCATACTCTCTTGCGATACTAATCATCTCAACCATCTCTGAAACAACATTGATATTAGATGCTTCTTTAAATCCCTGATTAACTGTTGCAGTAACCTCATCTGCCTGTGTTGCACCATCTATGGCACGATAAAGATTCTCACCATACATTTCGAGATAATTATAATCTTCAAAATCTGTAAGAAGAAATGAATCTACATACTCATTATCAGCATATATCTCTCCTGTAGGTTCTACTGCTATATTAGTTGCATCTGTCGGAAGAACAATCGGCTCACCGCTCTCTCCCAACACATAATCACCATCCTTGGTAACCAGATAACCATCTGCGTTCATCTGAAAAGACCCATCCCTGGTATACATCGTTGATGTCTCCCCGGCTTTGTTTGTAAAGGAAATCGTAAAGAATCCCTTTCCTGACAATGCAAAATCGTATGTATTATCTGTTGTAACAAAAGAACCCTGCTCCCAATTACGATACGTTTCACCGATTTTTGCTCCAAGCGAAAGCTTGCCGATATTCTGATTTACATGACCCACTGTCGCATCTTTAATCTTAATGCCATAAACAGCATCAAAAGACTGCGTTGTGCATCCTTCCTTTTTATATCCTGTCGTTGTAGCATTCGCCAGATTGTTAGATACAACATCAAGTCTGTGCTGGCTGTTTACCATTCCTGTATAGGCAGTATATAAGCCTCTTACCATAACCTGACCTCCATCCTGATATTTTTAGTTCTCATCTCTGTAACCGGCAAGGAATTCTATGAACTTACCTGTACCGATTGCAACTGCTGTCATTGGATCCTCAGCAGTAACTGTATTAATACCTGTCTTTGCCTCAATTAAATCTTCAAGTCCTGAAAGAAGACTTCCACCGCCTGTAAGAACAATCCCTCTGTCGGCTATATCTGATGCAAGTTCCGGAGGTGTCTTTTCAAGGACACTGTGAACTGCTTCAACAATCTGTGAAGTTGCCTCTCTCAATGCTTCTTCTGTCTCTTCTGATGTCACTTCTACTGTCTTAGGAAGACCTGTTACAAGATTACGTCCTCTAACATTCATAGTTGTAACTTCTGCTCTTGGGTATGCTGAACCAATCTTTATCTTAATATCTTCGGCTGTTCTCTCACCGATAAGAAGATTGTGTTTCTTTCTCATGTATCTTACAAGTGCTTCATCAAAATCATCACCTGCAATCTTAATAGATGTACTTACAACAGTACCTCCGAGTGAGATAACTGCTATATCTGTAGTACCGCCACCGATATCAACAATCATATTACCACATGGTCTTGAAATATCAATTCCGGCACCGATTGCTGCTGCTATCGGCTCTTCAATAATTGCAACTTCTCTTGCTCCTGCCTGAAGTGTTGCATCCTCAACGGCTTTCTTTTCAACCTCAGTTACACCTGAAGGTACGCAAACACTGATTCTAGGCTTCTTTAACATTCTTCTGCCTATAGCTTTCTGAATAAAATACTTGAGCATCTTCTCTGTTACTGTATAATCTGAAATAACACCCTGACGAAGAGGTCTTACGGCAACAATATTACCAGGTGTACGTCCAAGCATGAGACGTGCCTCTTCACCAATGGCCTTTATCTTATTAGTATCTCTGTCAAAAGCAACAACTGAAGGCTCCTTTAACACAACACCTTTTCCTTTTATATAAACCAGAATACTGGCTGTTCCCAAATCAATTCCTATATCTGTTGACAGCATGAAATTACTCCTTTCACTTTGTACTAAGCTGTTCAATATCCAATCATCCATAAATCTTCCGGCACAAACCACTGCCAAAGTACCACGCAATAAAGATTTTATGCCTAAATATCATTATATACAATAAAAAAAAAATTTAAAAGACTTATTTTAAATAAATTTATAATTTTTTTTAATATCTTTACTGTTTCTTAGTGCTTACATACTTCTTAATCTCTTCAAACGCCTCGCCAAACCTCTTAGATGAAGCAGATGGGAAGCTCTTTAAAAGTGATTTGTGAAGTTTACCGGCTTTCTCCTTTGCAGCGTCAAGTTCAAGACGAAGTCTTTCAACTTTCTGCTCCTGATTAGAAAAATATTCTATCTGCTTTGCAGTTGCCTTTTCCGTAAATGCTTCTTTTGCTTCCGCAAGTCTTTCTGATATTTCTGAAAGTTCTTTCTTTATCATAGACTCATAAGCAAGAAGCTTCTGGTAATCAAGTGCTTTCTTAAATGCAAATACTGTATCGGTCGCAGCAATCACAATTATAACCAGCAAAACTGCCGTAAGAATTCTTATGTCAAGTGAATCAATAAATTCTGCTATAGGCACATGGATTACCATAACAAGCACAACTGACAAAAACCCCCAGAAAAGCGATGATTTCAGGCATATATATCCATGAATGTTAAACTTTTTGTCACTGTAATCCCAATATTTCATATTAAATATAGCTTCCATTGCAGCACCTGTTACGTATTCAAGTGCAGTAGCCGCAATCATGCCGCATATATATACAAGAACTGCATTATCAGCAACCATCAGTGTCGAAATTATAATTGTCAAAGCCCCAAAACCATATAATGGAAGCATAGGACCTTTTAAAAATCCTCTGTTTGTAAGCTTTCTTTTGCTCACAGAAACTATAGTTGATTCAATGCACCACCCGAGAAAGCTGTATATAAAAAAGAATGCCAGCCATCTCTCAATTGTATAATACCCTTCCATCAAAATCTCCTTAAATAAACTGATAAGAGCCGGATGCAGGAAGTCTGTCCCACATCCGGCTCTTATTATTATACATTACCGTAATGTTATTTTACAATTGTTTTTATAAATATTTTTTTAATAATTCTGCTTTATCTGTCTTTTCCCATGGAAGATCAAGATCCGGACGACCAAAATGACCATAAGCTGCAGTCTGCTTGTAGATAGGACGTCTTAAATCAAGCATCTTGATAATTCCTGCCGGTCTTAAATCAAAGTTTTCTCTGATAAGCTCAACAATCTTATCTTCTGAAAGCTTGCCGGTTCCAAATGTATCAACCATGATTGATGTAGGTTGTGCAACACCAATTGCATATGAGAGCTGGATTTCGCATCTGTCAGCTATTCCTGCTGCAACGATATTCTTTGCAACATAACGTGCTGCATAAGCTGCCGAACGGTCAACCTTTGTGCAGTCCTTTCCTGAGAAAGCTCCGCCGCCGTGTCTTGCAACACCGCCGTAAGTATCAACGATAATCTTACGTCCTGTAAGACCACTGTCGCCGTTAGGTCCGCCGATTACGAATCTTCCTGTAGGATTAATGAAAATCTTTGTATTTTCGTCTATCATTGCAGGATCAACAACCGCATCAATTACATATTTCTTGATATCTTCATGAATCTGTTCCTGTGAAATTTCAGGTGCATGCTGTGAAGAAACAACAATAGCATCAAGCTTGACTGGTTTGTTATTTTCATCATATTCTACAGTAACCTGTGTCTTTCCGTCAGGTCTTAAATATGAAAGAGGTCCGTTCTTTCTTACAGCTGTAAGCTGTCTTGCAAGTTTCTGTGCAAGTGCAGCTGAATATGGCATATATTCCGGTGTCTCATTAGTTGCATAACCAAACATCATACCCTGGTCACCGGCACCGATTGCATCAATCGCAGCGTCATCTTCTTCACCATTTTTTGCTTCAAGTGCTTTATCAACACCCATTGCAATATCTGCAGACTGCTTGTCAAGTGCAACCATAACTGCACATGTATTTCCGTCAAATCCCTTTTCTGAGCTGTCATATCCGATTGTTGTAACTGTGTTACGTACAATCTGAGGAATGTCGATATTTGCCTTTGTTGTAATCTCACCCATAACCATTACAAATCCTGTATTTGTAAGTGTCTCGCAGGCTACTCTTGAATATGGGTCCTGCTCATATAAAGCGTCAAGTATTGCATCTGATACCTGGTCACAGATTTTATCAGGATGTCCTTCAGTAACAGATTCTGATGTAAATAATCTTCTTTCCATAATAATTCCTTTCTTCATAAAAATTAATTGTATATGTGGTTACATTAATTAAAACATAACGAAAAAAAAGAGCCCTCGTAAAAGGACCCGCAATCATCAAGACTCGAAATCCTCTTATTGTTCGAACTTCCGGTATAATCCGGATATCTTCGCTCAGGTTGGCACCTTCCTTGCAACAGCTCAATCATCAAATCACTGCCATTGCCTACGGGGTTGCCGGGCTTCACAGACCCTATGTGTCTCCGCCACTCTAAATAAGGGATGTAATATCATAAAGCATACCGCTACATGATACTCACTCGTTATATTTTTATTTCAAATGAATATTACACAATTAATACTTACTAGTCAAGTGTTTTTACCGAAATATATTTTATTTTATTTTATAAAATTGACAATTTGCCCCATTTTTTCTATAATAAAATCATATTCAAATGCCGATATTATTTTATATCTAAACGGGGGTATTTTAATTATGTCAGATAATAATTCATCATCTAATAACATACATACAAAGACAGTGTTTATTTTTGATGCCGATGACGGAATGACTCTTTCTAAAGATGTCCTTAACAGCGATGGCTCTCTTATTGCTGCATCAGGCACAAAGCTTGATATGGATATGATTGCAAAGATTTCTGCAAACCATATCCTTGAAATCGAGATTATTGATAAAGATTACACCGAACCTGTAAGACCTGTCGAGAATGACAATTCTACATATTACGAAAAGGTAAGAAACAGCAAAGAATTCAAAGCTTTCTGTAAAGAATACAATGAAGGAATTTCTGATTTAAAATCACAGTTAAATGATATTGTAAACCGTAATGCAGATGTTGACGTGGATGAACTTCTTACTTATCCCCTTTCTCTCATGAATACATATTCAAACAAACTTCAGATGTTTGACATGCTGCACAGTTTACGCCAGTTTGACGACCTTACTTATGCCCATAGCGTAAATGTTGCACTTGTTGCATCTATTATAGGTGAATGGCTCGGTTATTCCGAAGAAGATGTGCATGTTCTTACACTGTGTGGTCTTTTGCATGATATAGGCAAAGTCCGTATTCCTAGGAAAATTCTTGAAAAACCAGGCAAGCTTACACCTACTGAATTTGAGGTTATGAAAGCCCATGTAAACGAAGGTTATGATATTATAAAAGATAAAGATATCGACTCAAGAGTTAAAGAAGCGTGTCTGCTTCATCATGAAAAATGTGATGGTACAGGCTATCCTTTTGGACTTACAAGCGAAAAGATTCCTGATTTTGCAAAAATAATTGCAATTGCCGACATTTATGACGCAATGACATCAGACAGAGTTTACAGAAGTGCTGTATGTCCTTTTACAGTTATACATCTTATGGAACAAGAGTGTTTTTCAACACTTGATCCTAAGTTTGCACTTCCATTCTTTAAAAATGTTGCATCATCATACATTCACAACAATGTCAAACTTTCAAATGGCGAGACAGGTGAAGTTGTACTCATTAACGACAGAAGTTTAAGCAGACCGGTTATACGTTGCAAAGATAAATTTATTGATTTATCTGCAGCACCTGATTTAACTATAACAGCCATTCTTTAATCTATATTTTCAAAACGCTTTGAGGTCATATTTGTCTTAATTATTGAATATGATATACAAACAAATATGCAGGGGTTTTGATTGAAAGGTTATATCGAAGAACGGGCTATAAAAACTGCTGAATATATTATCGAAACAAAAGCTACCGTCCGTCAGACGGCAAGAAAATTCGGTGTCAGTAAAAGCACTGTTCACAAAGATGTCACTTCAAGATTAGCACGTATTAATCCCTCACTTGCAAGTGAGGCAAGAAAGGTTCTTGACATTAACAAACAGGAACGACACATACGAGGTGGTCTTGCAACCAAAGAAAAATATCTTCATGAACACAATTTACATACGTCAAAAAATATTTGATTTTTTAATAATAGAGACAGCCATTATATAAGCCATAAATTTATCTGCTTATATATGGTTGTCTTTTTATATAACAGCTCATAATATTTATAATATTATTTCTTGACTTTTTTATTTGCAGTGAACTATAATCTTCTTTGTGGGATTTTTCCGCATATTTATTTTTAATATTATTTTATGAAAACGAGGTGAGATCATGACTGACGACAGTTACGGGCGAAGTAGCATCATTGTCTGCAAAAATCAGAAGAATTCATATAAGAATATAGATTTTAAACCCGGCACTTTTGTCATGGCGGGTCTCATTTTAAGTCTATAGATTTCTTCATTTCTAAATATGAAAAACTTTCATAAATCCGGTTATCTGCATCGGATTTTTTTCTCCTGCTTTTTCTGGCAATGATTTTCATGTCCGGTCGCTACAGACTATTTCTAACTGAATATGAAAGGAGATTGTGATGGAAGAAAAAGACATCGTAAACACAACTGCTGAGGAACTTTCTTCAGCAAAACCTGACTACGAAAAGGAAATCGCTTCTATTATCAGAAGCAACGCATCCCCTGCACAGATTAAAGACAAGCTGCTTGATTATCACGAAAATGATATTGCCGCTGCACTTGACAGCATGAGCATATCAGAAAGACAGAGATTATACAGGCTGCTTAATATTGACGAGCTTTCAGATATATTTGAATATGTTGACGAAGACAATATTCCGACATATTTCAAGGAGCTCGATATCAAGAAGAAAGCTGCTGTTGTATCCGAAATGGACGCTGACAAAGCAGTTTTTGTTCTCCAGCACCTTGATAAAAAAACACGCGATGATTTAATCGAGCTTATAGGTAATGATGCAAGACGTGACATTGCTCTTATCTCTTCATTTGACGATGACCAGATAGGCAGCAAAATGACAACAAATTTCGTTTTAATCCACTCTACACTTACAATTAAACAGGCTATGCGTGAGCTTGTAAATCAGGCCGCCGAAAATGATAATATTTCTACAATCTATGTTGAAGATGAAAATGATGTTTTCTGTGGTGCCATAAGCCTTAATGAGCTTATCATAGCCAGAGCTGATATGCCGCTCTCAGATTTAATTGTAACGTCATATCCTTTCGTCTATGCCAAAGAAGATATTGACGATTGTATCGAATGGATTAAAGATTACTCAGAGGATTCTATTCCTGCACTCGATGAAAATAACAGGCTTTTAGGAGTTATAACCGCACAGGATATTGTTAAAGTCGTTGATGATGAAATGGGTGAAGATTACGCCATGCTTGCCGGTCTTACTTCTGAAGAGGACTTGCATGAGCCGCTAAAACAGAGTATCAAAAAACGTCTGCCATGGCTGATTATACTTCTCGGTCTCGGACTTGTTGTTTCATCTGTTGTAGGAATGTTTGAAACTGTAGTTGCCCAGCTTACTATTGTTATGTGTTTCCAGTCACTTATACTTGATATGGCCGGAAATGTAGGTACGCAGTCACTCGCTGTTACTATCCGTGTTCTCATGGATGAAGATCTGACTGCCAGACAAAAATTCGGACTTGTGTTTAAAGAAGGCCGCGTCGGTCTTATCAACGGACTGATTCTCGGCATATTATCACTTGTATGCATTGGCAGCTATATCCACTTTTTTAAGGGTGCATCAATACTGTTTTCATTCAGCATCTCACTCTGTATCGGTGCTGCACTTATGCTTGCAATGCTTATATCAAGCCTTGTGGGAACACTTATACCTATGTTTTTCAAAAAAATCCATATCGACCCGGCAGTTGCTTCAGGTCCGCTTATCACAACAGTAAACGACCTTGTTGCCGTCGTGACATACTATGGACTCGCATGGATTTTCTTAATAGAAATCATGCATTTTTAAATATACATCTGCACAAAATATGCCATCTGTAACATTGATGTGCAAAGCTTACAAAAAGCTTCACTGTCCGTGAGAATTGCTTTATTCACGGATGCGAAGCTTTTTATCTTTTCTTTATGCTGTTTTTCCTGCTCTCTCAAGTCGTTTTTTACAATACATAAATGCTGGGAACAAGAATATGTCCGCTGCAATCCATGCGAGCGGATTTGCAAGACACGCACCGCTATATCCCATAACCGGAACCAGCATAACTGCCGCAAATGTTCTTGCCGCCATCTCAAACACTCCCGCAAGTATTGCAAATGTTGAAAATCCCATACCCTGTATGCAAAATCTTATTACATTGACAAATGTAAGCGGTATATAGAACAATGCCGAATATACAATAAACTGATGTGTCAGTCTTATTATCTCTGTCTCTGATGCTGCCACAAACAGAAGTGCAATGTAACTTGCAAAGAAATATAAAAGAACAAATGCAACAATGCTGTATATAATTCCTATTATTCCCGCAGCCTTAATTCCCTTTCCGAGACGCTCCGTTTTGCCGGCTCCTACGTTCTGACCGCCATATGTTGCCATCGTCGAACCGAGTGCATCAAACGGACAACATGTAAATGTAAATATCTTTGAGCCTGCTGTCATTGCTGCAACATAGACTGAACCAAGCGTATTAACTGCTGCCTGAAGAATTACACTTCCTATTGCAGTGATTGAATACTGCAGTCCCATAGGAATTCCATTTATGCAAAGATTCTTAACATAAACCTTTTTAAACTTCTTCTCCTGCTTCTGGAATTTCAGTATATCATATTTTTTATTCATATAAACATAACATGCCACACCTGATATAAGCTGTGATATGTCTGTCGCCCATGCAGCCCCGGCAACTCCCATTTTAAATACAAGAATAAATACAAAATCAAGTATTATATTTATAACTGCCGAAACAACAAGAAAATATACAGGTGTCTTGCTGTCACCAAGTGAACGGATTACACCGGAAACCATATTATAAAGGAAAACTGTTGGTATTCCCGCAAATATTACAACAATATATGCATATGCATGCTCATAAATATTGGAAGGTGTCCTTAAAAGTGTAAGTATACCGCGGCAGCCCACAACTGATGCGACCGTCAGCACAACCGAAAATATAATGCTGCAAATATATCCATTGTATACATACTTTCTGAGTTCCGAATATTTGCCTGCTCCAAACTGCTGTGCAACAGGAATCGCAAATCCGTTACATACTCCCATGCAGAAACCAATAATCATAAAGTTAATGCACGCCGTAGCTCCAACGCCCGCAAGTGCATCTACGCCTAATGTTTTTCCAACAATCATTGTGTCCACCAGATTGTAAAACTGCTGAAAAAGCATTCCCATAAGCATAGGAATTGCAAATCCAAGAATCAGTTTCATCGGCGAACCTTTTGTCATGTCTTTAACCATGTGTATCCTCCTGATTTTCGTGTTCTTTTATACATTTAAGAAATTCTTTTCCGTATCTTTCGTATTTATTTTCACCAACACCGTTTACATTAAGCATTTCTGCTTTTGTATGTGGTCTTTTTATGCACATATCAGTAAGTGCCTTATCTGAAAAGACTATATATGGCGGCACATTTTCATTTCGTGCAATATCAATTCTTAACATACGCAGTCTTTCAAACAGCATAAGGCCGTCTGCATCGAGGCTTTTTGGTGTACGCTTTTCTTTTTTGAATTCTTCTTTTCGTTCCGACCATTTCATAATAAGATGCTCTTCACCTGATATCAGCATATCTGAAGTTTCTGTAAGTTTAAGAATTCTGTACATATCATCCGTTTCCCTAAGATACCCATCAAGCAGCATCTTGTCAATAACGCCTTTTATAAAGCTTTCACTCATCTGACGGCACATTCCGAATGTCGAATACCTGTCAACTCCGTAACTTCTTAGTTTTGCCTTATTTTCACCGCGAATCGTCCCTGTTATTACCGATGTTCCAAATCTTTCATGACACTCTTTTATTGTCTTAATAATAACTGAAGCTGTATTTGTTACATCCTTTTCTTCAAATACTGCAGAACAGTTGCTACAGTTGCCACAGTCATCTTTTCCTGAATACTCGCCAAAATAGTTTAGCATGTATTCTCTCAGACACTCTTTTGTACTGCAGTAGTAACGCATTTTTTTCAATCTGCGTATATCATTGTCATGTACAGCTTTTCTTTCCTCTTCAGTAAATTCGTTATTTTCCCCTTTATTTTCGATGAGGAATTCGTTGATAATAACATCCTGCGGCGAAAAAAGCAATATACATTCTGCAGGTTCTCCATCACGGCCGGCTCTTCCCGCTTCCTGATAATAATTTTCTATACACTGAGGCATATTATAATGAAGCACATATCTTACATTTGACTTGTCTATACCCATGCCAAACGCATTTGTTGCCACAATTACCGGTTTTTCATCATATATGAAATCTTCCTGATTGGCTTTTCTCATATCATTATCAAGCCCGGCATGATACCTTGTAACTGCAATTCCATTTTTAGCAAGCATCGCATATACTTTGTCAACATTTTTTCTTGTGGCACAATATATTATTCCACTGTCATCCCTGTGAGAAAGCACATAATTAAGCACTTCTGCATCCTTATTATTCGGCTGACGCACTTCAAAATACAGGTTACTCCTGTCAAATCCGGTCACCTTTATAAAAGGATTATTCAGTCCCAGCACGCATACAATATCATCTTTTACTGCCTGCGTTGCTGTTGCTGTAAATGCACTTACAACAGGTCTTTTAGGCAGCATTTTTATAAGATTCACTATTTTAAGATAGCTTGGCCTGAAATCCTGTCCCCACTGTGAGATGCAGTGTGCCTCATCTATCGTAATCATCGAAATATCGGCATTAAGCACAAATTCAAGAAATCTGTTGGTTTCAAGTCTTTCCGGTGCTACATAGACTATTTTGTATCTGCCACACATCGCATTATAAAGTGCTTTCGTAATCTGGTTTTCAGTGAGGGCACTGTTTATGTATGCTGCATGAACCCCTGCCTCGTTCAATGCTTTTACCTGGTCTATCATAAGTGAAATAAGCGGAGATACTACTATTGTTATGCCTGGAAGCAATAACGCCGGAAGCTGGTAACATATTGACTTACCTGCTCCTGTAGGCATTATTCCACAGACATCGCGTCCCAGAAGTATGTTATCCACAATTTCCTCCTGCCCCGTCCTGAATGAATCATATCCAAAGACTTTTCGCAGTACATCTTTTTTTCTGTTTTTCATATCCGCCATTCCTGCCATTGTTTATCTCCGCTAATTACTGTTTTGTGTCTCCGATAGATTATCGCTTTATCGCAAAGTATGCAAGTATTTTTTCTTAATAAATTTGATATTGATGCACTTTTAATCATTGCTAATTTTCACCATTTATGATACGATATTTTAAATATTTTTTAAAAACAAAAGGAGTTATTTATTATTATGGGGTCAGAGAAAAAAATTCCGTACAAAATTTATCTTAAAGAGGATGAGCTGCCAAAATCATGGTACAACGTACGTGCCGATATGAAAAATAAGCCGGCTCCGCTCCTCAATCCAGCAACTTTAAAGCCAATGACAGCAGATGATTTGAAAGCTGTATTTTGTGATGAATTAATCGCACAGGAACTTGACGAAACTAATGCATATATTCCTATTCCTGAAGAAATCGTTGATTTCTACAAGATGTATCGTCCGTCACCTCTTGTCCGTGCATATTGTCTTGAGAAAAAATTGCAGACACCTGCTAAGATTTACTATAAATTTGAAGGCAATAACACAAGCGGAAGCCACAAACTTAACTCTGCTATCGCACAGGCTTATTATGCAAAAAAGCAGGGGCTTAAAGGTGTTACAACAGAGACCGGTGCCGGTCAGTGGGGTACTGCACTTTCTATGGCATGCTCTTATTTCGGACTTGACTGTCAGGTTTATATGGTAAAAGTTTCTTACGAACAGAAGCCATTCAGACGTGAAGTTATGCGTACATACGGAGCAAAAGTCACTCCTTCTCCAAGCACAACTACAGAAGTCGGAAAGAAGATTCTTGCTGAACATCCCGGCACAACAGGAAGTCTCGGATGTGCAATCTCTGAAGCAGTCGAAGCCGAATCACGCCAGGAAGGTTACCGCTATGTTCTCGGAAGCGTTCTCAATCAGGTACTTCTCCACCAGACTGTAATCGGTCTTGAGACTAAAGCTGCTCTTGAAAAATATGATATTGTTCCTGATATTATCATCGGATGTGCCGGTGGCGGCTCAAACCTCGGCGGTCTTATTTCTCCATTTGCCGGTGAAATGCTCCGCGGTGAACATGACTATCAGATTATTGCGGTTGAACCTGCATCATGCCCAAGTCTTACAAGAGGCGTGTTTGCATATGATTTCTGCGATACAGGAAAGGTATGCCCTCTTGCTAAGATGTATACACTCGGAAGCGGATTTATCCCTTCTGCCAACCACGCCGGCGGATTACGCTACCACGGTATGAGCCCTGTTGTTTCACAGCTCTACCATGACGGAATTATCGAGGCAAGAAGTGTAGAACAGACTTCTGTATTTGAGGCAGCTGAACAGTTCGCAAGAGTTGAAGGCATTCTTCCAGCTCCTGAAAGCAGCCACGCAATCCGTGTTGCAATCGACGAAGCTCTCAAATGCAAGGAAACAGGCGAAGAAAAGACTATTGTATTTGGTCTTACAGGCACAGGTTACTTTGACATGGTTGCTTACGAAAAGTTCAATAACGGCGAAATGACAGACTACATTCCGACTGACGAAGATTTAAAGCCTGGCTTTGACGGAATTCCAAAATTTCCCGGAAATGAATTTTAATATTTTATAGATTTTTATAAAATTTTTTAGTATTACAGTACAATACACGTTGGTTAAATAATCCAATTTAATAAATGTCCTGTAAAATTAAGCGGATGAAAAACGATAACTAACTGAAGATTTCCTTCTGATTCGTTTTTCATCCGCTGTTTTTATTGTCTTTCTTTTTTTAATGTCGTAATTTCCTTATGTCCCGGATAAATCAAATAATTTCCGTCTATATCTTTTAAACGCTGTAAAGACTTAATCATATCTTCTTCATTTCCACCCGGCAGACTTGTCTTTCCGTGTCCTCCCGCAAGCATGGTATCACCCGTAAAAATTATGCCTTTTATATTATCCGGTTCATTTGAATCACCAACCTGATATATTGTATTTTCAGCATCCATATATTTGGCAGCTGTATCTTTGTTTTCATCTGTTCTGTGTCCTGTGCTGTTTTTAAAATCAATCTTAAATGCAGCAGAACCCGGTGTGTGCCCAGGTAAAATCATGGTTTCGAATCTTATATCATCAAGCCAGATTTCATCACCCTCTCCTAATAAAACAGATGGATATACGGCTTTATACGGCACTTCAACATATGGTCTTTCATTTATCAGTTCTTCATCAAGAAGACGCGGTGCATCAATCCTGCTGATAACTACAGGAATATTATACTTTTCTTTCAAAGCACCAAGTGCAAGTATGTGGTCCGTATGCCCATGCGTCACCAGAATATACTGTGGCTTCAGCCCATTTTTACTGATATTATCAATTATCTTTTCTGCATCATCCGCCGGGTCAATAATCAGGCAGTTATTCGTCCTGATATTGTATACAATATAACAATTAGTAAAACATGCACCAAGAACAAGCCTTATTATGCCGATATTATCTGATAGCACTGCATCGCTGATATCTTCCTTTACATAACCTGCAAATTTTGCTTTTTCTATCTTTTCTATTGTATCGTTATTTGCATGTTCTTTTAGTTTTTCAGTCACTTTACTAAATGCCGCCTCTTTTTCACCATAAGAGAGCTGCAACTCATATTCTAACGGCAGCCATGTTCTTATATCAGCCTCGTTATGCTGGATAACCGCCTCCATCCTGTCAAGTGCCTTATACAGTTTGGCTTCAGTTGTAACCTGCTCTTCCATCTCTTTAAACAGTTCATGAAGTTCTTTTTTATACGGCTTTGGCAGTTCATCTATCCAATTTTCAACTATTTTCTCTTCTTTAAGGCTGTCTTTTTCTTTCTTTTCAAATGTCGGAATATCGCCTGTGAACGCCTCCCCGATATCGTGAAACATACACATTCGGATTACCTTATCTATGTCTGCATCTTTAAACTCATCCTTCATAAAATAAGCCATAAGTGTAAGCCTGTAACAGTGCTCAGCAACACTTTCACGTCTTCCAGATGAAAGCCATGAATGTCTTGTATTATTTTTTAGTTTTTCAGTCAGATGCATTATTTCAAAATATTTTTCAAGATTCATAATACTTCTCCCTTTTGATTAATCTGTTGAAATGTTATGTGTTTGATGATTTTTATAAATTTATATAACATGCTGTGATTCCAGATATGCAAGGAAGCCTTCACAGCCTTCCACAACATCCCTATATGTATCAACGAAATTGCCTGAATACCACGGGTCAGCAATGCTGCTGCCTTTGCGGTCTGTATAATCCAGAAGAAGCTTTATTTTGTTATCTGTGTCAGGTCCTGTAATTCTTATTGTATTGCGTATATTGCTGCTGTCCGCACACAAAAGATAATCATAGTAATTGTAATCCTGCTTTGTGACCTGTCGTGCCCGCTTGCTGCTGAAATTGGTATACGCAGTCTTTCCAATTCCGTGTTTTTTTAGTTCTGCCTGTGCTGGCGGATATATAGAATTGCCTTTGCCATTCCATATCTCCTCGGTCGATGTCGCCGCCGATGCTATATCAAATTTATCTTTTATGCCACGCTTCTCAACCATGTCTTTTAAAATAAATTCAGACATCGGTGAGCGGCAGATATTGCCGTGGCAGATGAAAAGTACTTTAATCATAAAATTCTCCTGTTCTAAAATGCTCTGTAATGCCGAGTTTTGCGTTGTTTTATCAGCTTTTCCGGGCATCGGATTTTTCTTATTTAAAACTACACTTTTTGCAAAACACTTCAAAATGGTGCAATTCAGGGCAGTGTGTAGTAGTCAAATCGTAGTCAGTTAAGGGGGTTCAGACTACTGACGGGGGTATGCATTATTTAACGAAATAGGATGCTGACATACTCTGCATATTTATTGTTGTCTATAAAAAACTTAATTATCAATTTGAGGTTCATTGTTTGAGTCTCAGTTTCACAAACTGTGACCTGCTCAATTGATATTTTTCTACAATCTTATAGAAACATCATAACTTCTATTCATATGAATCTTTTCTTTTAATGCATATATATCTTCAGGTTTTAATGTTTGTGCTTTTTGTAATTTTTCTAAAAATCTATCATTTTTTTCAATAATAGTACAGCTATGAAATGGAGCAATAGCAATTACTTTATAATCGTTTCCGATGTAACGCTCTTGAACATCTAAATCCAAAACTCTTTGTACCTTATCTTTATACCTTACATACCCACTTGCAATGGCATTATAAGGAACAATTTGCTCGTTTTCAATAACTTCAACTGTGTAGTACTCTTTTCCATCAATTACATATGGCAACGATTCATCTATTTCTAACAAAAAAATATCATCATAAATATCATCTGTAAGCAATCCCCAAATTTTATGAATATTTAACTGTCGTGATCCCATCAAAAAATCATTATTTTCCAACTTGGTTATTGAAGCAATTGAGTTATTCCCTATTCCTGTGTTAAACTCAATTGATTGATTATATTTACATGAAAAAATACTATTAAATAATTCGCACATAACCTCCTTATCTGTTATTGCAAATGCCTGATTATAAAATTCAGGAACAACAGACAATATTGCACTATGAAATGTATACATATCTTCAAACGGATCTAATTCCTTATTTTTATTCTTTTCACTTTTATAAAACTCAATTATCTCATTTATTGATTGAAAGCGTTCTGTTGGCTTATTTCTAAGACATTTATTAATAATACTATCGAAAATATATGCATCATCCCAATCATATTTTTGTGAAATGTATTCTGCTCCTGTCCCACGATTTACAGTTCCGAATATAAACCAATACATAACCTGAGCCATAGAGTATATATCTGCCGTTTTTGTCACTTCATATTGATTATTAATTTGTTCCGAAGCCGAAAATTCTATATTAGCTAAACGCTCCCCTTTTCTCGTCTTATTATCTATTGGAAATTCTTCCCTATCAAAATGTGCAATTCCAAAATCAGACAATACAAATTTCCCGTATTCATCAATCAAAATATTTTCTGGCTTAATATCACGATGAATAATACTTTTTTCATGAATTAAATTCAATGTTGAGAAAAGAAATTTCACCAAACTCAAAAAGTCCTTCTCAGTAATCTCACTCTTCTCTTTTCTATATATTTTCAAGTTTTTCGAATAACAACTCATTATTATGTAGGGAACAACAACATTATCCTGTATTTTAAGTTCGCCATAATGTATCATATTAACAATATTTTTCAACTCATTTCTAGCATAGTTTGTATTAAAGTATTCCGACTTAAACCTCACCTGTTTTCGTTCCGAATCAGAAACCAAAAATTTTATAGCAATTTTCTTATCATTTATCGTTGCACGATATACTAATCCGTTTCCCCCTTGCCCAATTCTATCACTACTAGTAAATAATAATTTACCTAAAGCAGTTGTGATGCCGCTCTGGGAGTTAATATATTCAATTAGTCTCTCTTCAATTTCTTCTGTTTTCATACAAAAAGCTCCTAACTACAATGAAAATGAATGATGCAGGGATTTCTAAACCTATTTATTTAAAATCCCATCCAAAGTTTAATTTGTTTCATAGAATCGTATCTTATGTTTGTTTATATATACTTCCTAAATGCCTTCTTCATCTTCATGCAGACATCCATAATATACTCAAACTGCTGTGGCCAGGCATTCTGATCATCAAACTTCACATCTTTTTCCACGATAATACGACTTGCCTTCCTCTCCGGCAATTCTCTCCAATCAAGTGCAAATCCCATAGCAGACTCTATCTCGTCTTTATGTGAATGAAGACCTTTAAAGAGTTCTTTATCATCATTTATGTATAATTCAACTCCAACTTTGTTTCTCTTCTGAATTTGTGTAACGCTGATGTGGCAAGCTGATGAACCAATACTGAAATCCATCCAATGGTCTGTATTAGGTTTTCTCTTATTAAATGATTTTGCGAATTCAGTATTCTGAAAGGCATAATCATTGAATGCATTCCAATACTCAAGTCTCTGTTGCTGCGTTGGGTTTGTAAGCGTAGTTTTCTTAATCTCTTTTGTCCAATCATTCGGTCTTTCCACTACAGTGAATGATGGAGCAATATCAGAATCACCTATCTGGAAAAGCTTTATCTCACATAAGAAAAAACCAATCTTATCATCTGTATGATTATTAAGCCACTCAACTGCTGCCTTATGTTCTTCACGTGCGTGTTTCACAACCCATATAACCACATCTGCATCTTTACCAGATGCATAAGTAATTAATTTCCCAAGGTGGTCATGATCTGTATCTTCTAATTGATTTTCAATGATAATCTTTCTATCTGTTCCCGTTTCAGATGCATAGATATCAACATTAAAGTCTCCAACAGAGGACTCTGTCTCATCAACCGTAATATCAAGACCAACAGCATCTGCAAGTAATTCAACATTCTCTGCCACCCAAGGAGTAAAATTCAAAGCTTCATGTGGCCATATACTTCTCAAATCAGTAATTTCTTTTAATGTACCAAGGTTAATCATAGCCTTTTATCCCTCCAATCAAAAAGCACCCAGAACTCGCCCGGATGCTAACAATAATCTATAATATCAATACGGGATGAATTCTCTGTTTTACAATGCTTTACCTTTCAAAAATAAATATTAAATGATTAAATTTTATTATAGCATCCAAGTTCTTCTTTTACCAGCCAAAAAGACACCCAAGCCGTATAGCCTGAGTGTCCTCAAAATCTCTTCCTTATTATATTATCATACCACCTTGAACATATTCTGTTTCAAAGGTTTATCATCCATATCCGAAATTCCCATCTCTTTTCTGGCATTTTCCAATCCTTGCATTTTCTGAAGTTCCTTTTCTGCATCCTCAAGTCCTACATGGGTATACACATTAAGCGTCACAGCTATATCCGAATGTCCCATCAAATACTGCAATGTTTTAGGATTCATGCCAGACTTTACCATATTGGAACAATATGTATGTCTGCAAACATGAGGAGTAATATTGGGCATGCAATGCGTACTCTCTCCCACTGCTTTATCGTAGGTCATGTACACGATGAACTGATCATTGAAACACCTATGGATGCCGACCTTAATGCCATCTGCGAGCAGATGGGCAGAACCCCAAAGTGGATTGACGGACTGCTCCTTCGTGCCGATGGGTATGAAACAGCATTTTATAAAAAAGACTAACAGAAAAAAGTAACCGTTAGCGTTACCGTCAGAAATTTGACAAATAACACGATATAAAATCAAATTCTTTCAAATTTCTCAGAATCTGTAACCATATCCATAACCCTCTGATACTGTTTATCTAGCAAATCTGTTTCATCACCATTATTCAGATTTGCATCATATGGAGCAACAATTATAAATGAATCTTCTCCCCCATCCTCTCGTAATACAGCTGCCAATTGTGCCATAGCGGTATCAACTTCGGATTTATATATAATCGTGTCAGCCTCTATGTTATAATTCTGATTTTGATAGCTACCGTAGGCTGCCTTTGTAAAATTGCTGCTGCCAATTATACCAGCCACAGCATGTCCTTGATACAACATAATCATTTCCTTGGCATGCCAAGAACCATCCTTAATCTTGGTTTTGCTCTAGAATCATTGTATAATCCATTTATCCCTTACATAATCTGAATTACAAATAATAACATATCTTCTGGTATTTTTTCGAGTTTCATTACTGCTCTCTGTCTTAACGCCGTCATATGTCATAGCTCCTTTAAATTTTAGGATAAAATTGCTGTTTCTTCTTAATTTATATTATTCATCCCCGCCTCCCTTATTTTGTTGTTATCATTTCATCATTACAACTATATTTACTTAAACTATATTTTTATTTATCAGTCTGTTCACTTACAATACCCAAATCCTTATATAGAGCATCCATTTTACTCTTTACCACATTATCTGCTCTAACCTTAATGTACCAGTCATGTTCAGCAGCTTACACCATCAAATCCAAACCTAATCATAAGATAAATATTTTTTACTTAGTCTGCAATACGCAAGCATTCTTTTTCTCATACTATAATAATGTTCATCGCGAGGCTCAATCTTAGGTCTGTTTCCACGCACTATCTCATCAACTGGCATCTGAAACAAATTACTCAATGCATATAAATTGTCAATCGACGGCACATTAGCACCGTTCATCCATCGGTATATGCTCTGCAGACATCCGAGCCCAAGATACTTTTTCACATCTTTTACAGTCAATCCCTGGTTTTGCATTATTCTTCTTATATTATTGCCGGTTTCAATATTATCAATTACAGGTACCATATCACATCTTCCTTTCCTAAATACTTTTTTCGCATTATTTTTATAAATACTATTATAAATATACTATAAACAATAGTCAAGTATTTGTCATTGGACTTGTAATTCAATAACTTATATAAATCAATCCCACAAAGCATAAAAATGTTCTTTTAATAAATCAATTGCATCATTCTTGCATTTATTTCTGTACTCTTCCAACTTTTTTTCTTCTGCAAAATATTTTTCTGATATTTCCTTATATTGTGGAAGCTCATCCATAAAATGTCCCGTCCTTACCCTGAACTTTTTATCATTTTCCAACTCAGCTTCTGTCCTTAATTTATCTCCCAATATGCCGTATTTTTCTGTAAATTCTTCAAATGCCTTGTCATACTCATCATAATATGGATTTATTCTTTTACATGTCTCTTCGTTAGATTCTCTCCATAAAAAAATCATATTACCCAATATCTTATCCCACTCATCATGGCATGTATCATTAACTAAAATTCCCTCTTCATTCGTATAATTTTCCCCAAGATATGATGGCGAACCATTTCTGTTATCCTTTAAATCCTGTAGCATATCAGGAACCAACCGTTGCAGATAACCATCCATATTCCAGACGTCACACTCCGCATAACCTCTGACTATACGCTGACAACTCCATTTTATACATCTTTTTAAATACTTTAATATTTCCTGCATTTTAAATTTTTTACCCAAAGCACACCGGCGAAATTCTTCTTTATCCCAGACATTATTTACATAATATTTTTTATTACTCATTTTACACCTCCAATCTAATTACCATTACTATATTTTTCAAATTTATGCACAATTGTTATTTTCCATAAATTTAATCTTAACGCAAAAATATCCCCGTCAACGACGAGGATATCTTCAATACTGGTATGTAACACTTTGCTTAGAATAAGAAAATTATCTATACTTGGAAGTGACCGCCCTGAAATCCATTTATATATGGCTTGAGGATTTTCAAATCCCATAAATTTCTGAATATCTTTCACGGTATATCCATTTTTCTTTAACAATTCCCTGATTCTTTCACCAGTTGCTTTTTGTTGAATAGATAAATAAACAGGCTGCATTTCTGTTCCTCCTTAATCTATCCCGAACTATTTTAATTTTAACATCCCACGGCTAAATTTTCCATAATTGTTTCATATATATTCTTGCAAAAATTCTGATACCCATTTCCAAACCTCCATTTCTTTAACACATTACATATTTTATATTATGATATGTAATATGTCATTGAACCGGTGGTTTAAAATAAACATTTCTAATTATGTTTCTTATATATTTTTAAGCAAACTTTTTAAATTATATAAATGCCGGCTTGACTTAGCAAAAAGCCATAAAGCATCTATAACCTCCTCAGACAAATTGCTCTTTTCATTATCCCACCTCTGTCCTGCTGCAAAACTCTCACCAATTCTATAGCCTATAAAAGCAGCTACATCATTTAATGAATTTGCAAGCATTCCAAAAAATGAATTTGGCATATTTTTTATTGGTACATTTTTTAAAATATCAATTATTAACTCTAACTTCCAATCATATGCATAAAACGCTCCATTAGGTTTAGCCATTTCATCAAGTGCAAGCATTGCAGAATGTATAAATGTAAAAAAATAATTATATACATATCCAAATTCTTGCGGAAGTTCTGCAATAAAATTAATTTTATTATCCCTGACACCGTCTACATTTCCAATAAAATTATCTATTACATTTTCATCCTGATATTGATTAAAATACATTACATTTGAATTAACCAACGAAATATAATTTTCATATTCTACATTATAGTCTTTTGAAAACTCATAAAGTTCCAGAAAGAATTTGCTAATATCAGAAACCTCAAAAATTACAATCCCATTCTGTTCAACATATGGATCTTGTTTAGGATTATCTGTATAAAGCAGCTGAACAATAGGGAAGTCGTATTCTCCACTTGTATTTGTATAAACATTATTAGCCCAATCGACTGCTGTAATAACATTCAAATCTCCCAATGCATATCCAATCATAATAACAAGTGACTCTTTCATCAAAAATGGTAATCGTGCCTGTCTGTAATCATTAGGTCTAAACATATATGCATAATCTTCGTTTGTTATAACAATACTATCCGGTATATTACATACTCCATGAATGTGATAAATAGGAATCATATTTGAAATTTTGGTAAAACAACCATCTGGTGAAATAGATATACAATCACCACCCAAAATATTTTCTAAAACCGTATCATAATTAGTAGTAGTAATCCAGGATGCTGGAATATTTCTAAAGTATTTTTCATAATCCTCTTTGACACTCTCTTCTGGATAAACATTTGTTTTTTCACTAATTATGCACTTCATTTTTCTAACAGCTTCTTGATATGTAATATTATTTTCAATACTATATTCCTTACATATTTTTGTTGCAATTTCAGGATAAGAATTTTTATTTTTTAATATATTTTCATTAATTTTCATCTCTTCGCAACATACTTTTAATAATTCAGCCCATGTATACGCTTCATAATAGGTATTATTTTCCAGTATTGCTTTTGTAAAACCCGAGCCAACAAAAAAACCTAAATTTCCCAACCTTGACGCATTACAAATTGCTTTAAATACATCTTCTTTCGTCTTTATCTCTTTCATACGCTCTTCTCCTTAATAACTTTACATACATTTATACTCATCCCCCACATTTTCCCTCCTTTCCCATAAAATTCCTTTACCTATATATACCACCCACAACGCAAAAAAAATGTCGAATCCTGCGATTCGACATTTTTTTACTAACTTTAAATCTTTACACACTTTCATTCTCGCTGTAAAATTGGGAATTTCGTAATTCAAACAAACAAATTGAACATTAATAAAAGTAATTTTTATAACTTTCTAGCCTTAAAGCACACCGAAATAGGTATCATCTCTGCCTTTTTTGCCTTATCACTTGTGTCATTCATATCACTAACATTTTGCTCAATCATTTGCTCAATTACAAAGCCCGCTTTTGCAAGAGCATTAACATATGTTGAAATCATACGATTACACAAAATAACTTCACTATCATGCACAGGCATTTTATAATAAGATTCATCAAAGTAACTTGTTC